>Ga0247831_1003282_pt1 | contig 23961 bp, 18 predicted proteins | sample LaCruzMarch2015__9_FD_192406 | JGI IMG/M metagenome (GOLD analysis project Ga0247831, IMG submission 192406) | Freshwater microbial communities from meromictic Lake La Cruz, Castile-La Mancha, Spain - LaCruzMarch2015_1m | ecosystem: Environmental > Aquatic > Freshwater > Lake | place: Spain...
TTATTAATTATTGTTTGTATATTCGCACCCCGAAAAAATAAAGTTTTAAAAGCCCTATGGCAGTATTAGAAAAGATTCGTTCCCGCGCTACACTATTGGTTGGGATTATTGGTTTTGCATTGTTTGCTTTCGTTATTGGTGATTTTCTATCTTCAGGAAGTACCTTTTTTCGTAGCAGAAACATGCAAATAGGTGAAATTAATGGGAACACAGTTTCTGGAGAAGAGTTTCAACGTCAACTTACAGAAGCAGAAGACCGTTACAAAAAAAATCAAAATGCTACTGGTCTTGACGATAATACTCGTCAACAATTAATCAATCAAATCTGGAATGATTATTTAGATAAGTATTTGTTTGATGAGCAAATGGAAAAAGTTGGTGTTACTGTGCATCCAGATGAACTTTTCGATATGGTACAAGGAGACAACATTAATTCTCAAGTACAGTCAATTCCACTTTTTCAAGACAGTGTTACAAAACAATTTGATAGAAAATTGGTGTTAAAATTCTTAAAAACACAATTAAGTGAAGAAAATGACCCTGATGGAAAATACCGTGATTCTTGGGCAGAATTCGAAAAACAGTTGATGAAACAACGCATCAAAACAAAATATAATACCCTTATTAAAAAAGCTGTTTATGTAACCAACGCCCAGGCTAAAAGAGATTTTGCTGATAAAAATAAAAATTTTATGTACCGTTTGGTTTCTAAAAAATTTGAAACTGTTGCCGATTCTACTTTAAAAGTTACAGATGAAGAGTTAAAAAAATACTACGATGAGCACAAGTATGAATTCGAGCAAAACGATGAAACCAGAAGAATAGAATACGTAGTTTATCAAGTGCAGCCTTCTTTGGAGGACCGCAACATGTTAATGGAAAATATTGTTAAACTAAAATCAGATTTTCAAGCAGCGACAAATGATACAGCTTTTGTAAATGCAAATTCATCAGAACCTTTCAACGGACAATCAATAAAAAGAGGAAAGCTAGGACCACAAATCGACTCATCAGTTTTTGCTGGAACTCCAGGAAGTGTTTATGGTCCATTTACAGAAGGTGATCAATTGAAGTTAGTTAAACTATTAGGTTTTAAAACTTCTCCAGATTCTGTTAAAGCTCGTCATATCTTGATCAGCACGCAAAATGGAATGGATCCTGCTAAAGCACTGGCTAAAGCGGATAGTTTAAAAAATGCAGTAAAAGCTGGCTCAGACTTTACAATGTTGGCGCTTCAGTTTTCAGAAGATCCAGGTTCAAAAGTTAAAGGTGGTGATTTAGGTTATTTTGCGGAAGGACAAATGGTTCCAACTTTTAATGATGCTTGTTTCAATGGTAAAATTGGCGACTTAGTTACTGTTACTTCTCAGTTTGGCGCTCACTTAATCAACATTACTGACCAAAAAAATCCAGCGAATAAAGCGAATGTTTGTTTTTTAACAAAGAAAATTGAACCAAGCTCAGCAACAATCGACAAGGTGTATGCGGAAGCAAACGACTTTGCTGTAAATTCTACAGACTTCCCTGCTATGAAAAAATTAGCAGAAACTAAAAAATTGTTCTTAGTAAAATATGACAACTTGCGTCCAAACGATCGTCAAATGAATGATTTAACAAATTCTCGTGAAATTGTTCAATGGGCATATAATGATGATACAGAATTAAATGCTGTTTCTAAAGTGTTTGATATTGATGGGAAATATGTAATCGCTTCTTTAACTGGAATCAAAGACAAGGGCATTCCTACTTTCGATCAAATGAAAGAATCGTTAGAGCCTTTGGCGAAAAAAGCTAAAAAATCTGAAATGTTCACCAAAGAATTTAACGCTGCTTTAGCTTCTTCTAAAACAATCGATGATCTTGCAACAAAGTTAAAGTTAACGGCAGAACCTCAAGCAAGCGCACAATTCGGTTCTTACAGCTTACAAAATCATGGTTTTGAACCAAAAGTAATTGGCACTATAGTGAGTAGCAAACTAAATAAGGTTTCTAAGCCTATTGCTGGAACCAACGGTGTGTATGTTGTAATAGTAGAATCTTCAAATGACCAAGCGCCCGCTCCAACTGATTACAAACAACAAAAACAACAATTAGCTAGTCAATTGCAAGGTCGCACCGACAATACTGTTTACAGTGCTATACTTAAAAAAGGTAATGTTGAAGATAAAAGATATCGTTTCTTTTAATCATTAATTAATTTATTTTTAAGCCCTTGCGATATAGTATCAAAAGGGCTTTTTTATTTAAAACAACCAATGAAAAATAATCCAAATCCCAAAAAAGAATTAGGCGTTTGTTTAATTTCTAATAAAGTAGCGGTAGACAATGAGCCTGTAGGATTTTTTTACAGAGAGCAACCCGAAGAAGAACTCGACAGTGGTTGGAGATTTCTATCGGGCAATGAAGACGATGAATATCTAGACAACGATGAGAATTATGATGTTTATGACCTTGAATATATCATAGAAAAAGATAAAAATGTAAAACAATACTTGCATTCCGCTGCAGGTTCAGCTTTCGAAAGAAATCCAGAAACAGATTTGTTTATTCCTTATAAAGAAGATTAATGGAATTGTTAAAACAACTTTGTGGCATCCGTGCTACTTCCGGTGATGAAAAGCCAATGACTGATTTTTTATTAAAATTCATCAACGATAATAAATCAAGTTGGAAAACTCAACCTACTATTCACGCCGGTAATCATTTACAAGATTGCATCATCCTCTCATTTGGAACTCCAAGAACTGCCATATTTGCGCACATTGATAGCATTGGTTTTACAGTTAGATATGAAAATGAATTAGTAAAAGTAGGTGGTCCTCGCACCGAAAATGGTTACATTTTAGTAGGAAGCGACAATCAAGGAGAAATAGAATGTGTACTCCAAAAAAATGGAGAAGGAGATTTAAGTTATTCATTTCACAGAAATATTGAAAGGGGAACTCCGCTAACCTTCAAACCCAATTATATAGAAACTGATGAATCTGTTCAATGTTGCTACTTAGATAACAGATTGGGAGTATATGTAGCATTAGAAATTGCCAAAACACTAGAAAACGGAATAATTGTATTTAGCTGTTATGAAGAACATGGCGGAGGAACAGTTGGTTTCTTAGCTCAATTTATTGCTCAACAGTTTAATGTGACTCAAGCATTAATTTGCGACATTACATGGGTTACAAACGGCGTAAAACCCGGCAAAGGTGCAGCAATATCAATGAGAGACTCCTTAATCCCACGTCGTACCTATCTCAAAAAAATTATAGAAATCGCAAAAAACAGCAACATTCCATATCAACTGGAAGTAGAAAATTCTGGAGGAAGTGATGGTTCAGAATTACAACATAGTCCCATTTCTTTTGATTGGTGCTTCGTTGGTGCACCAGAAGAAAACGTACACACACCAAATGAAATTGTAAACAAAAAGGATATTACTTCGATGATTGAATTATACAAAAAGTTATTGCAAGAACTTTAGCTATTTAATTTTACCTCGAATAAATTATTTGAATTTACAAAATCACATTCACTAAGCCTTCCAATTTATGAGTAAAGCCTAAATCATCTGTAGCTTCAATTACATACAGATACACGCCCTGTGGAACTTTTCTGTCAGTTAAACGAACAGTCCCATCCCAACCATTTTCTTTATCATAACTCTGATACAACTGTTCTCCCCATCGGTTAAAGATAGTAACCTTAAATTTTCTTATATCTTCACCATAAACTGTGAAGATATCATTGGTTCCATCATTATTTGGGCTAAAACTATTAGGAATATAAATTCTGTAACCTGTATTTACTTCGATAGTTTTGAAGGTTGAATCTGCACAACCAAAGCCATTTCTAATAACTTGTGTTATAATATAAATTCCCGTATCCGGTAAAATATATGAAATGGTATCATCATTAAAAGTTACACTCCCTGGTTCAATTGTAAAAGTAACTTGCAAGCTATCATTTAGCTCAGTAAAGCTACTAATTAAAACTTCCGGTTCTGTTATTGTTGTTTTAAACTTACTTAAATTAAAACCTGCTTCAGGAACAGGATAAACTTTAATAAAATTCTTTTTATCAATACTATTTGAGCATCCATTCAATGTTGATACATTCAATGAAACATCATAAACTCCCGGAATCTCATATATATATTTAGGAAACTCCGAGTTTGAAATCTCACCTATTCCAAAACTCCAGCTATATTGCAAATTATCTGTACTTGATGAATTGTTTATGAAATTTACAATAACTGGAGCACAACCTTCAATAATTTCAGCAGAAAAATCAGCAATTGGTTCTTCATAAATAACAACATCTGCCGAATAAACATTACTCAAGCAACCTGAATCATTCACTTGTAAAGTTATTGTTTGAGAACCTGTAGTATTAAAAGATACGTTTGTTAAACTTTGTGCATTAGACAACAAGTGTGTCGTATTGGGGCCTAGATTCCAAACAAAATCAGCTGTAGAAGTAAATGCACCTTGAGCAGTAAAATCAAATGAGTTTCCTTCAAAACATTGTCCAGGAGGAACTGTAAAAGTTATAAGCGGCGGGGCTGTTACAGAATATAATACTGTATCATAAGCAGAACAGCTTCCATCATTTGCTGTTAAAACATATTGATAAGTCTGTGTTGATTCAGTTAAATTTTCAATCTGTATATCTGTAACAGCAGCAGTTGAATTCACTAAACCATTTGTAGGAGACCATGAGTAAGTATTTCCGGGAGTAATAGCACTACCAAGTGAAGCTAATGCTCCAGAACAAACTTCTTTGTCAATACCAGCATTTACTTGAGGAATACTTAAAACATTAATTGGTAAAGTAAAAATTGGTGAAGTACATCCTAAAGAAACAACAGATAAAGTTACATTTTTACTGCCAGTTGATGGCCAGTCAACAATGATTGGCCCTGGGCCAAATGCAACATTTGAATTACCTCCATCAAAATTCCAATTGAAAATTGCTGTATTGGGAGCTGTACCAATATAATTCAATGTAGTCTCTGTGTTTATACAAACTGGAGCAGTTGATGAAAAGTTACCAGACGGAATTGGATTTACAACAACCTGAATTTGAGTTGGCAATGAGCTGCAACCATTTTCTATAACAGTTAAATTTAAAAAGTAAGAACCAGCAACATTCCAAATCGCATCATGAGGCCCTTGTCCTGCTGGGGTTGGTACCGTTGCAGAACTTAATGACCAGTTATAAATTGCATTTGCAGTCGAACTTCCTAAGTAAGTAACTGTACTCGGAGCATTTTCACAAACGGGGCTTATTGCAGTGAAAGATGAAGAAGGAGTATCGTAAACTAAAACAGCTTGCGTAAATGGTAAGCTACTGCATCCATTTTCTGTAGCAACTAGAGTAATAGTTTTATCTCCTGATGCGCTCCAGTTTATATTAAAGGCATCAGATGGATTAGGACCAACTGCCCCTGTTCCTCCATCAAAGTTCCAAGCAAGTGTTACTGCATTTGTTCCAGTTCCATTATAATCAATTGTTGCATTAGCTGAAGGACAAACGGCAGCTGTAGCTGTAAAATTTGCTGTAGGCGTTGGAAATATGTTAATTTGTTGAGAAGTTGAAGTGGATACACATCCATTTTCTGTTACTACTAAAGAAACCGTTTTTATTCCTGCAGTTGCCCAGTTAACAGACTGCGGACTAACTGTTCCTCCAGGAGTTGCTGTTCCGTTATTAAAATTCCACGTATATGTTGCTGTTGGCGTAGCTGTTCCTGTATAAGTTAAATTCACTGGCGCTCCTACACAAACTCCTGCGGGTATTGCAGTAAACGTTGAAGTAGGAATGGGAAAAACAGTTAAATTCTGAGCTCCAACAGTTGATGTACAGCCATTTTGAGTTACTGATAAAGTAATATTCTTCACTCCTGAAGTTGGCCAGTTAACACTAAAAGGCCCAGCCCCACCTGCAGGAACAGATGTACCACCATCCCAATTCCAGTTATAATTAGCTCCAGCTGTTGCGTTTCCTGTATAAGAGATTGTAGCATTTTGATTAGGACATACACCATTACCTGTTGTGAAAACGGCAGTCGGAATTTGATGCACCGTTAATGGGATCGTTGTTGTATTGCTTATACAACCTGCGGCATTAACCTGAAGTGAAATATTCTTTGTTCCCGGATTTGACCAAGAAACTGAAATCGGACCTTGACCTGTTGCGGGAACAGCGGTTCCACCATCAACACTCCAATTATAGGTTGATGATGCAGGGGATCCTCCAGTATATGTTAAATTGATAGGAGCTCCGGCACAAACACTGTTTTGAGAAAGAGTAAACGCAGAACTAGGCGCTGGTAGAACGTTTACATTCAAAGTTGTTACCTGTGAAACGCAAGATCCTATTGATACAGTTAAAGTAATTGTTTTTAATCCTGGAGTAGCCCATGTGACTGAAAAAGGTCCGATTCCATTCGCTGGAACAGCCACTCCTCCGTTAAAATTCCAGCTAAATGTTGCTCCCGCAGGTGCATTTCCTGTGTAAGTTACCGTTGCAGGAGCTGCACCGCAAACCTGCGGAGTAGCAGTAAAAGTTGAAGTTGGAGAGGGTACTACTTCAACTGTTGTGCTAAAACTTCCTGGAGCACAAACTGCACTCGACAAATTTAAACTCACATTTTTTATGCCTGCTGTAGCCCACGTTACATTATGAGGCCCAATACCCGTACCTGGAAGTGCTGCTCCACCATCAAAATTCCAAGCAACTGTTGCACTAGCAGTTGGATTAGGGCTCCCTGCGAAAGTGAAAATTGAAGCTTCAGCACCAATACATACAGGAGAAGTAACAGTAAAAGTGGCATTAAAAGGACGAGGCGTTATGGTTACCGTGTCTCTGAATGTTAATGTTCCTCCACACGGTATGTTGTAGGTTGCAGTTGCAACATATCTTCTTGGCGGACTGGTTGAGCTAGGCATCCAAGCTGTAATAGTAGTTGCAGCATTACTTGGATTAATACCACCAGTATTTCCATTCATCGTCCACTGTAAAGAACCAAAATTAGCTTGAACTGCAGTTCCTGGCATTGCCGGAGTATATTGCCATGCAACATTATTCAACAAAACATCAGCACCTGAATAGCCCCATAAAGGGCAAGAAGTTGTTGGACCAGGACAAGGGTTTGTTATTGGTGGAGCCAAACCAGAGCGGATAGAATTTGCCCATTGCGAGCAAGTAGGTTTATTGGTAACATGAATTTGCACAGCATTAGTAGTTTCGTGCAATTGAATTTGAAAAGTTGAAGTTCCTGCACATCCTGCTCCGAAAAATGGAATAGCGTTATAAGAAACAACTAACTTTCTATTAGGCGCAGTACCGACAGTTTGGTACTGAATTCTATTGGCAACACCGCCTGGATTAAAATCAAACAATACACCGTAAATTCCATTATAAGGATAAGTTGTTGAACATGGATTTCCATCCATTGTGGGTATATCCACATTAAAATAACCAGGCAAAGGCGGGGAAAAACCAATCCAACCATTAGCACTGATATAAAACTGTGTGTAAGTTTGACCATAATAAGTAAAACTAAAACCAATTGGAAATGGTCCGCCTGAAGCATCATCAGCTAAAGGCACACCTGTGCCGCCTGGCGTTATTGGTGCATTAGGAATATTCGCAATGTCATAACCTATACTTGTTCCTGGAGGCAATTGCACACTAATTGATGCAGGAAAAGTTGCAGTTAACTGCATTGTTTGGTTTGTGCATAACATTGTATCGTTTCCTGGAGTTATTGTTAAATTTTGACCTTTAACAGCTTGCAATCCAATAAACAATAGACAAACAATAAGCAACGAACAATTATATAACTTTTTCAACGATGTAAAAATTCCCATGTGTGATTTTTTCCCTGTGGGTAAAGATAGGAAATGGTTTGGTAAATTTCAAAAAAGTTTGAAATAAATGTTAACTTGAATTACTAACAATGAATAGATTGGGCGAATAAAGTTAAGATTTAATTACCAATTCATCGATACAATGTAACATTTCCTGAAAGTATATCGTCTTCGCTCAAAACGTTTCGAATCCAAATTTTATAATTATAAACTCCAGTTGGACTAATTTTATTCCCTCCATTTACTTTTCCATCCCAAGGTATATCCAAACTTGTGGAAGAAAATACTTCATCTCCCCATCTGTCAAAAATTACCATTAAAAATGTTTTTATCCCTTCTCCTTTAGCATTAAAATAGTCATTAATTCCATCTTCGTCTGGAGTAAATGCATTGGGAATATATACGTTATAAATTGGTTTAATACGAATTTTGATTGATGCAGTATCGTAGCAATTTTGCTCATTCACAGCAATAATTCTTGGAGAAAAAATGCCAGTATCTTGGTAAGTATGTGTTATATTAATTTCATCCGAAGTAGCTCCGTCGCCTAATTCTAACCAAGAACCAATTTCACCTAAAGATAAATCTGTGAATGTAATGTAAGGAGATAAAATAGATGCCTCTCTTGGGGTAGCATTCAGACCCGCATCTGGCCGAGGTTTAGCTTTGATGTAATTTTCAAAGGCTACTGTAAAAGTATCTATACAGCCTACTGTATTGGCAACTGTTAAGGTAACATTATACTCCCCAGGAGCATCGTATAGGTGAATTGGATTTTGCTCGTAAGATGAAGATCCATCTCCAAATGTCCAATAAAAATAAGCCCCGGGCGAAACAATTGAATTATTATTGAACCAAACTTCTCTAGGAACGCAGATTACGGCTTCATTCACATTAAAATCGACTTCCAACTCTGGATAAACGACGACCAAAATTGAATCAACATCTTCGCAATTAGGATCGGAAACTCTTAGTTTAACAGTATAGGTTCCAGGTTCTGTCCACACAATACCTGTTGGATTCTGTAAGTTGCTGGTAGAAATGTTGCAAGGTCCTTCAAATTCCCAAAAAAAATCTGCATAATTTTGAAAATCACCTTGTGCAACAAAATCAAATGAATTACTCGTAACACATTGGCCATTTTGTTGAGAAACTTGTGCATTTATAGCATTATATACTGTTATAAATAGAAATGTAGAATCAGCACAAGAGTAACCGGGGTTTGCAATTAACGAAACCCTATAAACTCCAGTATCAGGATAAGCATAAACAGGATCAATCAAAGTGCTTACATCAGATGTAATTCCAGGAACACCAAAATCCCACTGATAAAATGAAGCATTTTGACTCAGGTTTACAAAATTTACCGACAATCCGTTACAAGGTATTATTCCACCTTCCATCTCTACAATTGGAGCTTCAAATTGGGCAATAGAAGAGCCATTACATTGTACAATATTAAACTGAAAATCTCGCTTATTTACACTAAGTAGTATTCCATTTCTATATTCGCTAACGCAAACAGCAACAACAAACTGACCTAACACAGTAGGTTCCCCGGTAAGCTGTCCTGTTATTGAATTTACGTTAACTGCAGGATTTGAAGCTAATGGGTAAGTTGATGAATAAGGAGGTATAAAATTAGCAAAACCAAACGGGGGAGCAGCAGATGGAACTGGCATTGGGAGGTCGGCCGAAGCCCCTTCGAATGGATTACAAAATGAGTAAACCAATGAATCTCCATCTGGGTCTGTTGCTGAATGATCGAAAATTAACGGGTCATTTATACATAAAACAATTGGTGGAAATTGACTATAACGTGGACTAGAATTGCACTCCGACCAAGCTGAAGGAGGAATTGATATAGTATATGTTGCCCCAGTATCCCCAGGTCCGAAAATATTTAATATTGAATTATTCCTGCAACACCTTTGATATACTAGCGTGTAACCTCCAGCAGAAAATGGGAGATTGATATCTTCAGTATAAAAGGCTTCTTCAACACATACATCAGCATCGCCTTGATAACAGGGATTAATACTACCTGGAAGAATGTTAGTAATAATTGGATTAAATAACTCTACATTAGTAAAGAGATTACCTTGTGAATCGTAAACAGAAACTGTTAGCGGGTCATCAAATGGAGCTTGTCCTAATAGACAATCTCTATAAATTTTAACGGTAATTCTAAAATTCCCATCTCCTAAACAGTCGTAATAAATTTCTCCACCTATAATGTGCGTAGCTTTCAATGAACCAAAGTTCAACAACAATAAGCTAAATAACAGTATTTTGATGGTTTTTTTCACAACAATAATTCAATTCAAAGCTAATAATAAATTTTCAATTAGCTATAAATGAAGTTAATTATGGTTTTTGTATTATAAATTATCTAATTACTGTAACCCTTCCGATATATTCTTTTCTTTCTAGAATAGGAGTAGTAACTATTATTCTGTAGGCATATACATCAATAGGAATGTTATCTAATACTCCTCTTGAACCTGTTCCCCATTTGTTATTATAGCTGTATGAATTAAAAATTTCTTCTCCCCAACGATTGAAAATTGCTAACTCATAATTCACAAAACCTTCTCCAACTCCAGAAAACGCATCGTTTATTCCGTCACCATCTGGGGTAAAAGCATTTGGAATGTAAAAGCTAAAAGGTGGATAAGAAATAAGGGTGTTAGAAATAGTATCTGTACATTTATCTTTATCTGAAACAATTAAAGTGATGGTATATTGACCTGTATCTGGAAAAGTATAAATTGGATTTTGGAGCTCAGATTCACCAGTTCCTGTTCCAAAATCCCAATTCCACTGAGCTATGTTAGTATAAGATAAATCTATAAACTGTACTGTTGAATGATCTATGTATTTTACATCAAAAACAGCATGGGCATCTATAACCTTTACATTGATTTCCTTTTTTACAACAATGCCACAGCTATCAGTTACACTTAAAATATACAATTTGCTTTCTGTTGGAGTAACTGTTCTAAATGGTGTAAATATTTGTTCATCTGACCATGAATAAATTAATGGCTGCCTTCCTCCTACTGCAATTCCTCCAATAGATGTTGTCTCCCCTTTACAAATAACTGTATCATTAGTTGCATTTAATTTTAAAGGTGTGTAGTTTACAATTTCAACAAAAACTGAATCCGTTTGAACAGAGCCGCATTGGTCTATAGCAGAAACGACGTACCAATCAGTAGAATCGGGATAAACAGTTACTGGATTTCCTGGTAATTGGTTGAGCCATTGAATGATATAAGGAGCAACCCCACCAGTTACTGAAGCTTGAAGTTCTACTGGTTGCTTGGGACAAATTAATTCTGCTCCTAAACCTGGATTTAAATTCACTAAAGGAGGAGGATCAAAAATTGTAAAATCAACTCTTTTTAATACTATTTCACCGCAACCTGTATCAGCGTATATAATTGATACTGACTCTCCTGTTGCTTCGATGATATTGTCTGAAAGTGCAAAAACATTAAATGAAATAGCGCTTTGACCAACTCCAAAAGTCAAAGTTGTGGGAAACGAAGAATAATCTACACCATATAATGCTGTGCCTTGAGTTTCTAAAAAAATTGTAAGTGGCTGAGTAGTTTCACCTGTTCTGCGCAGAGTAATGGTATTATATCCACAATTTTCATAAATCACATCTACCCCATCAATATAACTTGGCTTTTGTTCTATCGAAACTACAGGACTGGTAAAACTTTGTGCCTCTAAGAATACAGCTGAATCAAAAATCCCATCACTTACATCTGCAATTGCTATGGTAATAGTATAAGTTTGACAAGGAATTACTGTAGCCTCAGCAATGAAGGGTTTTGTAAATCCATCAAACTGAACAGATGATCCACCTCCGCTTATACTTCCATTTCCATTATTAACAAAAAAGTTATTGAAACTATTTTGATTTACATTGTTAATAGCGACAAATTGATTGGTTCCAGGAATTTTAGCAATATTTTGAGTACCAACTATTCCTGGACCTTGAATAAAGAAAGCAAAAATATCATTGAATTGCGAACCAACGTATTCAGGGTATTCTTCAGAGGCGAAAACATATCTAAACGATACTTTATCACTTTCGCAAACAAAATTAAAACTCAGAACCGCTGCATCTTCCGTATCTTCTCCAGAAATGATATTTGAAAGAGGTCCGTATCCTGGTCTATTCAAGTCATCTCCAATACTTGGAGTATTGTTTGGCCCGACCGCATCTCCAATTTTCCCTGTACTCATAATAATTCCACTTTGCAAACCAATGTTTGAATTTGCTCCATTAAATCGGCCTATTTGAGAATTAGCTCCGGTAAATTGAATGTTAGAAACAGTAACTCCGGTGCCGAGTAATACATTTTGAACCAAAGTTGTAGCAGATTGTTGGGTTACAGATAATTGGCCAAAACTTAAAATATAACTCAAACAAAAGGCCGATAAGAGCACAAATTGTTTATTGAAATTATATTTTAAAAGATAATGCATGAATAAAGTAACGAAATAAAAATAAACTTGTTTTAAGATTACAATATAAAAATAAACTGCTAATTTTATGCCAGTTTATTTTTCAAATTTACAAAATAAAAAAACCAATAAATATACATTTTTCAAATAATTATGAGTGACTTCAAAACTTTAGTTGATCAACACAGTGAACGCTTTATTTCAGAGCTTTTTGATTTATTAAGATTACCTTCTGTGAGTGCAGACCCAGCATATAAGCAAGCTGTTTTAGATACAGCTGAATTAGTGAAAAAAAGGTTAATAGAAGCTGGCGCTGATAAAGTAGAAATATGCCCTACACCAGGCTACCCAATTGTTTATGGGGAAAAAATTGTAGATAATAGTTTACCTACGGTTTTAGTTTATGGACATTATGATGTACAACCTGCTGACCCATTAAATTTATGGAAAAGTCCTGCATTTGAGCCAGTAATTAGGAACGGAAATATTTTTGCAAGAGGTTCTGCAGACGATAAGGGACAAATGTATATGCATGTAAAAGCATTTGAATTAATGTTAAAAACAAATCAGCTTGCTTGCAATATAAAATTTATGATTGAGGGCGAAGAAGAAGTTGGCTCTGCAAATCTTGACGGATTTTTAACTACAAATAAAGAAAGGTTAAAAGCTGACTGTGTTTTAGTTTCTGATACTTCCATGATTGCAAATGATATCCCTTCAATCACTACAGGTTTAAGAGGTTTGAGTTATATTGAAGTAGAAGTTACTGGACCTAATCGTGATTTGCATTCTGGTGTTTATGGAGGTGGTGTAGGAAATCCAATAAACGTTTTGTGTGAAATGATTGCTTCATTAAAAAATGCAGATAAAAGCATAAATATACCTGGGTTTTATGATGATGTTGTAATTTGTACAGAAGCGGAAAGGAAATTAATGAATGAGGCTCCTTTTAATTTGAATGAATACAAACGTGAATTAAAAATTGATGATGTTATTGGAGAAGCGGGTTATACAACGGTTGAAAGGACATCTATCAGACCAACATTAGATGTAAATGGAATTTGGGGTGGTTATATCGGTGAAGGAGCAAAAACAGTGCTTCCTTCTAAGGCCTACGCAAAGATTTCTATGCGTTTAGTGCCTAATCAAGATCCTGATAAAATTACAGAATTGTTTAAAAATCACTTCGAATCAATTGCTCCAAAAGCAGTGAAAGTAGTTGTGAGACCTCATCATGGTGGGCATCCGGCAGTAACACCAGTTGATTCAATTGAATATAAAGCAGCAGCTATGGCCATGAGTACAACTTTTGGTAAAGAGCCAATTCCTGCCCGTGGTGGAGGAAGTATTCCAATTGTAGCTTCGTTTGAAAAAATATTAGGATTGAAGACTGTTTTAATGGGATTTGGCTTAGATACTGACGATATTCATTCACCAGATGAGCATTATGGAGTTTTTAATTATCTGAAAGGAATTGAGACAATTCCATATTTCTTTAAATATTATGCTCAACTAAAGAAAAATATATAATTTTAATGAATCAAAATCGTTAAATCATCATGCTAATTTTTTCAATGCGAATTCTATCAATACTTTCTTTTTGCGCAGTTCTTGCAATTGGTGGTTGTACTAAAAGGGAAGAAAGATTGATTCCAGGAAATATTGCTCCACCCGATTACACGATTCCTAATAGCCTAAAAGTTAATTTTATTAATAAACTTTATATCGGTTTGTTAGGAAGAGAGCCTGAGGTTGCTGAATTTGAAGCTGCAAAAAGCATGTTAGATGCTTCAAATTTCTCTAAAACTTCAAGGGCAAGTTTAGTAGATACTGTGCTTAATAATTCAGTTTTTTATGACAGGGAATATGAAATAATGAGAAGTGATTTATTGAATAGCACTGATACTCTGCAGATAAATGACATGATTGGAACTTTTCAATTTTTGTTGTCTAGTCCAGCTTACATGGAGCAATGGCCTGTAATACAAATTGAATTAGATAAGTTGATTTTATTGAAAAATGCACCTTCAAATCTGAAGAACGGCAGCATTTCTATTAAGAAAATGCAAGAGATTGGTTGTAACAATTTCTTTTTTGATAATATTAATATGGGTTCAACTAACTTCGTAATTGCAACTTTCCAACATTTATTGTTAAGAAATCCAACAGCTTTCGAAACACAAGAAGGGGTTAAGTTAGTTGATGGTTTTAGTGGAACACTTTTTTTAAATACTGGAAATTCAAAGACTGACTATTTTTCTATATTTTTTAATTCTTCTGATTATTGTGAAGGTCAGGTAAAGTTACTCTTTACACGTTTTTTGTTTCGATTACCTAAATCTGAAGAGGCTGTTTACTATACAAATCTTTACAAATCTGCTTTTGACTATAATAAATTGATTAAAGAAATTTTAATTACAGATGAATATGCAAATATCAATTAAGAAAAGCATGAAAAAGTTAGTATTTTTCATAATCCTTGTGCTTACGCTTAGTAGCTGTAAAAAAGAAACAGACTTTGTTTATGAAGTAAATGATGTTCAGGTTTCTAAAGATAAAATCGGGAAAGGTATTCCAAAAACTACAGTAGAATTTATCTCAATAGCTTATTCAGATTTAGTAGGAAGCACAATATCACAAAATGATTTAAGCAGAGTAACTTTGCTTTATTTAGCATTTGGAGATAAAAGGTTAATTGAAGATTTGCTGATTAAAAATATTGTTAACTCTACAGTAGTAAACATTCCTTCAGATGATGAAATGAGAAGTGATATTACAGCATTCATTAATAGTACTTATCTGAAGTTATTTAACAGAGACCCAAACGAGGTAGAGTTGTTCACCTTGAGAAAGCAAATTTCAGAAAATACCAGCATTACACCTAAGTTGGTTTATTATGCAATGATGACTTCTGACGAATACCGTTATTATTAAAAAGCTGAATTATGTCGACATTTATTCCTAGAAGAAATTTCCTTAAAAAAACTGCAATTGCTGCTACTGGCGCTTTTGTGGCTCCATATATTTTACCTGGAGGAAGATTGTTTGCAGCAACTGGCAACAGAATAGCCAACCATGTTGTTTTTTGTTTGTTTGCTGGAGGTATTAGAAACATTGAATCTGTTGGTCAGGAAAGGGGAAACCTATTACCATCTTTGTTAGGTGGAGCCGGAACTGTAGACCCAATAATAGCGTCAGGAATGGACCCTTTACCAGCAACTCCTGGGAGTTCTCTTAGGTCACAAGGTACATTGTTCAGGCAATTTCGTTATGCACAAGGACCAACAGGACACTTTAACGGACATAGCACCGCCTTAACAGGAAACTATACTTTGCAGGATTTAAGTATTAAAGAGCCTCCAAAAATGCCAACTGTTTTTGAGTATTACAGAAAACACAGTTCTCCTGAACAGAATGCGTTAAATGCTTGGTGGGTTGCTAATTCTTTAGGTCCTTACCCAAGTTTAAATTTTAGTTCATATCCTGGTTATGGAGCTTTGTATGGAGCAAATTTTGTCCAACCATTAACGCTTATCAGCACAGATGGTGCAAACGCGTTGTCAAATCCAATTGTTTTAAGTTCTAATGAAATAGCCAAAGTAAATGAAATGCGCAACAACTTCAATGCAAGCTTTTCGAAGTCAGGCATTTATGGAGATAATGCAATTGTAAATAATTTAGCTGATAGAGATTTATTGCAAAATTATATTAAACAACAGTTATTAGATGGTGTCGCTGGTGCATTTAACAACCCTTGGGGCGCTGGAGCATCCATGAATGATGACATGTATAATGTATTTTTTGCAGAAAAAATCATTGAGCAATTTAAACCTGAATTGCTTGTTGTAAATATGCAAGGAGTGGATATTGCTCATTCTAATTTTACACAATATTGCAACAATCTAAGGAAGGCAGATTTTGCAGTGGGGCATTTATGGCAAACCATTCAAAATACTCCAGGAATGGCTAATGATACTATATTGATAGTTGCACCAGAACATGGTAGAAATTTAGTTCCGAATACGATTTTAGATAATTTTGGCCAACCTGCCCTAGATCATACCAGCGATGAAACTTCAAGAGAGATTTTCTGCATGGTGGTAGGTCCTCCGGGAAAAGTTCAACAAAACCAAATAATAACGCAAGTTACTGGAGAAAGCATCGATATTGTTCCAACAATTGCCAGAATACTCGGTTTTGACCAAGATGTGCCAGGAGGAATGTTGCCCGGTAGAATTTTAAACGAAGCATTGGTATGAAAAAGACAGTTCTAATTTCATTTTTTGTTCTTGCAGCAGTTGTATTGATGGTGCAAAGTTGTGAGAAAGAAGTTGTGGTTCCAGAAAACCCTTATGATAAAGTGGATTATGGTAATAATGTAAATCCAACTGATACATTAAGTGCAACCTCAATTGCTGGTTTGCACCGAAATTTATTCTTAACTAAATGCGCTGTGCCAGGATGCCATGATGGAAATTTCGAACCAGATTTTAGAACTGTTCAAAGCTCCTACAGCACTTTGGTTTATGCACCTATAAAAAAGAACAATGCAGCCAATTCATTTACTTTTAGAGTTGTTCCTGGTGATACAGCAATGTCTGTTTTGCATGAGCGTATTACAAATTGCTGTTTTGTGAATACTGACGACAGAATGCCACAAGATAACATTGGAACTGCTTTACCTGCAGTAGATGTGAATAATGTAGCAACTTGGATTTTGAACGGTGCTAAAGATATAAATGGAAATACACCAAGCAGGCCTGATCAGGAACCTGTCTTGAGTTTTTATGTGGCTGTAAGCTCTGATTTTAGTGTAGAATTGAGTGCACAAAGCAACAGAGTAGATAGCATAATCTACAATCCATTTCTAGTACCTGCCAATGCTACAAGTTTCTACATAGCACCTTCTGTAGTAGATGATATTACCCAAATTGGTGATATACAATACAACAAGCTTTATTTAAGCACTTCTATAGATAATTTCACAAGTGCTGTTCAATTAACAGCTACTTTTATCAATATACCAAATCAAAGTCCTGTTTGGCTAGTATCGGTGCCCACTGCTAATTTAACACATGGTACACAGTATTTTATGAGGTATTATGTTAACGATGGTACACACGCAGAAAATACGGAATTCCCTAAGAACAATAGTCTAGAATTCTACAAAACCTTTTGGAGTTTCATTTATCAATAATTTCAAATATGAAACAGATATTCGTTTTTTTTGTAATGACTTTGTTACTTTCAGCTTGTAAAAAGGAAGAAGAGGAGTATTCTGACATTCCAGTTATTACTTTTGAAAGTATTACTCCGGGCGTTGTAAAGCAATTTAGTGATTCAATTGTAGTTAAGATTGGTTATATAGATGGGAATGGAGATTTGGGAGAAAATGGAAGTGCTGTAAAAAATGCATTTGTTACAGATTCAAGAAACGACCTTACCTATAGTTTTAGAGTAAAGCAATTAGCACCAACAGATGCTGATATTATTATCAAAGGCAGCTTACTGATAATTTTACCGCAGGTCGCATTAAATAATTTAATTGGAACAACAGAAACAGCTACATTTTCAGTTTATGTAGAAGATAGGGCGGGAAACAAAAGTAATGTTGTAAGTACATCTAGCATTACAATAACAGAATAAAATGAATTTTAAATTAAGTATCATCTCTTTTGTAACAATACTATTAATACTAGAAAGTTGTAAAAATTATGAAAATGTAAAAGCTCCAACGGTAGAAAAAATAACCGGATTTACTCCAGGAGCAATTAAAGATGGAAATCTTAGTTTTTCATTTACAACCGTCATTAACAATCCTGATTTATTAAAATTTAAAATTAAACATGTGGATCTAGAATTGTTATTTAATGGAACTAGAATAGCAGAAGTTAAAAGCAAAAGAACAATTAGGGTAAAAGGTGAAATAAAACCTGAAATTAAATGGGATGTTTTAGGAAACATTAAACCAATGCTGTCGAAACCCGGAGCTTTATTTTCTTCATTATTGAGCGGGAAAGTTAATTTTCAAACCAAAGGAACTATTACCATTTCGAAGTGTTTATACAGTAAAACTATTCCTGTAGATTTAAAAACACCTATTCAAATTCCAGTAAATTAATATGTCACATTTCATTGCACCTTCAATTCTATCAGCCGATTTTAATCATTTAAAAAAGGACATAGAATTAATAAATGATTCGGAAGCTGATCTTTTTCATGTTGATGTGATGGATGGAGTTTTTGTGCCTAATATTTCTTTTGGATTTCCAATAATTGAGCATGTTAAGAAAATAAGTAAAAAGCCACTTGATGTGCATTTAATGATCGTTAATCCAGATAAATATATAACAGAATTTGCTAAAGCTGGTGCAGATTATTTAACAGTGCATTATGAAGCATGCACGCATCTGCACAGAACTATTGAATCAATTAAATCATTAGGAATGAAAGCCGGTGTAGCTTTGAATCCGCATACGAATGTTAATTTGCTCGAAGACATTCTGAAAGATGTAGATATGGTATTGGTAATGTCAGTAAATCCAGGATTTGGAGGACAAAAGTTTATTGAGCATACTTATGCTAAAGTTAGTGCGTTAAAGGAGTTGGTTAATAAAACCGGAAGCGCAGCAAGAATAGAAGTTGATGGAGGAGTTGGATTGAATAATTATAGGAAGTTAGTTGATTGTGGAGCTGATATTTTAGTGGCTGGAAATGCTGTTTTTAAAGCAGAAAACCCAATGGAGACAATAAGTTTATTGAAACGATAATTTACAAATTTTTAATACTCAAACATGATGGAAGATACATTAAAAAACTTGCTTTACCAGGGATTAGGTGTAGCAGTAATTACAAAAGAAAAAATTGAAAAGGTAGTTGCCGAAATGGTGGAAAAAGGAAAAGTTACCCAAGAAGAGGGCAAGAAAGTTTATGATGATTTAACTTCGGAGGCGCATAAAGCAGGCGTTGAGTTTAAGAATTCAGCAAAAGAAACTGCTCGTGAATGGATAGAAAAAGCAGGCATTCCATCGAGGGAAGAATTTGAAGCATTAAAAAACCGCATAGCGGAATTAGAGAAGAAAGTTAATAGCACAGAGTGATTTCACGCGGGAAGAGATACCGTAAAGTATTTGGAATACTGGCCAAGCATGGGTTTGATGATATTGTTGGGCAATTATCGGGAAACCGTTTTTTAAATGTTTTCAAACCCAAGTTAACGAAAGAACAGCAAGCGCAAAAGTTAAAAGACCGTTGGCAAAGATTGCGGTTGGTGCTAGAAGAATTAGGACCAACTTACATAAAGTTTGGGCAGATTTTAAGTAATCGCCCAGGTTTATTGCCCGACGATTTAATTGCGGAATTGACAAAGCTGCAAGACAAAGTTCCGCCATTTACATTGGAGGAAGTAAAAGCTACCATAGAAGAAGCTTTTGGGAAACCCGTTGCGCAAATATTTGCCGATTTTACTGAAAAACCATTGGCATCTGCTTCTATTGCTCAGGTGCATAAGGCTACACTTTTTACAGGAGAAAAGGTTGTAATAAAAGTTCAACGCCCCGGCATTGAAGCCATTATTAGAGCTGACATAGAAATTCTGAAAGACATTGCCAATTTGATGATGCGTTCAGAGGAATTAAGGTCTTTGCGACCTATAGAATTGCTGGTAGCATTTGAAAGAACGATTTTAGCTGAACTTAATTTCCAACATGAGGCGGCACATTTTCAGCAGTTTTACAAGCGATTTGAGGGAGATTCTGTAACGGTGATTCCAAAACCGTATTTAAGTTATTGTAAACCTAAAGTTATAACCATTGGATTTATTGATGGTATCAAGATTAATAAAATTGATGAGTTAATAGCAGCCGGTTATGATTTAAAGAAAATAGCCGAAAATGGATTTGATTCTTATTTCAAGCAGATTTTTGAATGGGGTTATTTTCATGCTGACCCACACCCAGGAAATTTATTGGTATTGCCTGGAAATAGAATTGGAATTCTAGATTTTGGAATGGTAGGAAGGCTTACTGAGAAAGATAGAAAAGCCTTGGTAGAATTTATAATTGGTTTAGGTAGAGATGACATATCGCGGATTGTAGAAAATGTAGAGAAATTGCAAGGTTCTGAAATAGAAGATAAGCCAGCATTAGAAATTGATATGGCTGCATTTATCTCAGATTTTGGAGGACAAGCAGCAAGAGATATTGATTTAAATGATGCATTGAACAGAGGCAGATTTTTAATTAATAAACATCATTTAAAGTTAAATCCTGATTTGTTTTTATTGCTGAGATCAGTGTCAATGCTGGAAGGCATAGGAACTACACTGGATAAGGATTTCAGGTCGCTGGAAATAATAAAACCATTTGCAATTAAGTTGTTATCGAAGAGTTTAAATCCGAGAAACATTTTTAAAAATAAAACGGTAATTGCTGCATTGGCCGATTTGGGGCAACTAGCAGTTTCGTTGCCTGCCGACGCAAGGAAGATAATTGATAAGATTAAGAATGATAAAATTAAGGTACAAGTTGAGCAGAAAAACAACAAAATAATTGCGCAACAAATTCAACTTGCATCGAGGAAAATATCTTTTGCATTGGTTTTTGCAGGTTCATTTACAGGAGCTTGTTTAATGTTTAACTTGCCTTACCCTACTGTTTTTTGGGGAATGAATGTACCGAGTTTAATAGGGTTTACGATTGCGGGTGTTAGTTTATGGAAATTTGGAATTACAAAGTAACGATTCTGCCCGCACGAACGGGCGAGGCAAGTCCCCTTGGGCGGCCGAGCACGTGACCCGAAGGGGCGTGCCCACATCGTGACAAGCCAAAAGAAAAGGTTTATAAATAAAAAAATGATTTAGTGGAGCAACCTCAACAATAAGATGAAAATTCTGTTAATTTGTACTCACTAAAAACCATGTATGGTATCATTTGAAAATACAGAAATTGCATTTGAATCGAAGTCTAACGCTGAATTAACAAAGGCTTATTTACTTTTTAAATTTATTGGGAATAAGTCATTGGTGAGTTTATCGAAACCGTTTGCGGGCATTGCTGTTAGGATTCCTTTTCCATTTAAATACATGATTAAGGAAACGATTTTTTCGCATTTCTGTGGTGGTGAAAATATTAGAGATTGTGAAACTACAATTGAGCATTTGAGCAAATATAATGTGCATACTATTTTAGATTATTCGGTAGAAGGAAAAGAATCTGAAGAAGATTTTGATAGAACTACCGATGAGATTATTGATACACAAGAGCGCGCTGCGATAGACGATGCAATTCCATTTAATGTATTTAAATTAACTGGTATTGCAAGATTTGCATTGTTAGAAAAAGTGAGTGCTGGAGAAAAATTAACGGATGGTGAAAAGCAGGAATTTGAAATGGTGCGAGAACGGGTGGAGAGAATTTGCAAAAAGGCTGCAGAGGTTGATAGAAGTGTGATGATGGATGCGGAAGAAAGTTGGATACAACCAGTGATGGATGATTTGATGATGGAAATGATGAAAAAATACAACAAGGAAAAGGCGATTGTTTACAATACATTTCAAATGTATAGGCACGACAGGTTGAATGCTTTGAAAGATGTGCATGCAGCTGCTGTAAAAAATAATTTTTACCTGGGTGTTAAATTAGTGCGTGGCGCTTACATGGAAAAAGAAAGAAAGAGGGCAAGCGAAATGAATTATGTTTCGCCAATACAAGTCGATAAAGCCTCATCTGATAAGGATTATAATGCTGCATTGTTATTTATTGCTAAAAATATAGAACGTATTGCAGTTTGTGTGGGTTCTCATAATGAACACAGCTCGATGTATATGACAGAGTTAATGCAGGAACATAACATTTCTAAAAATAGTGCTCAGGTTTATTTTTCTCAGTTATTGGGAATGAGTGATCATATTAGTTTTAATTTATCGAGAGCTGGATATAATGTTGCGAAATATGTTCCATATGGTCCTGTTAAAGATGTATTGCCGTATTTAATAAGAAGGGCAGATGAGAATACTTCTGTGGCGGGCCAAACGAGCAGAGAATTAATGTTGTTGAGCAAGGAAAGGAAAAGAAGGGGATGAATGAAAGTGAAAAGTTAAAAGTTAAAAGTAGAAAGTTGAAAGTAAAAAGTTAAAAGGGGAAATGGGAAAGTTAATAATTACAAAAGGTTATTCTTTTTTAAGTATTAGAAAATGATATTAAACTGTGCTGGTGAGGATTTCTAATTATAAATTACATTTTAAATTCTGATTTAATAAATGAATACTCGAGTTTTAGGAGTTTGGTTGTTAATTGTTGTTTGTATTTCGATAAGTAGCTGCAGCCGGTATTTTCAGTTTAGGGTTTCTGACAAGCAGATTTATGCTGATTTTGGAAAAAAAAATTTAAATGTTTCCTTGCAATATTATGAAGTAAATGGAATAAAAATGAGATATTTGGTAACGGGTGATTCATTAAAACCGGCTATAATTTTTGTGCATGGTTCACCTAGTTCTATTTCAGTTTTTGATGGATACTACACGAGCGATTTATTGCAAAAGAATTTTGAAATGTGGGCAATGGATAGGCCAGGCTATGGATATACTCAGTTTGGAAAAGCATTGACTTCTATTGAAGATCAGGCAAAATGTATTGTTCCAATGCTTGAGAAAATTGGAAAACACAGAAAGAAGATATTGCTAGGTACATCTTACGGTGGTCCAATAGTGGCAAAGATTGCAGCTATGCGTCCCGATTTGGTAAACGGATTAATATTAGCAGCACCGGCAGTGCAACCCGGTGAAGAAAAAATTTACAACATTACTTATCCTACTTCAACATGGCTTAAATGGGCAACACCAAGAATGTTCAGGACTGCGAATGCTGAAAAACTAGCACATGAAGCGGAGTTAAATAAAATGTTGCCCGATTGGAACAAAATAAAAGCTCCGGTAATTATGATTCAAGGGTTGGCAGATGAGCTGGTTTACCCAAGCAATATCTTGTTTATTAAGCAAAAACTTTCTCAAACCAGTTTGAAAATTTATGCTGTTAGAAACCAAGAACATTTTCTTTCCTGGCCTCAAAAAAAATTAATAACATCTAGCATTTTCGAAATGATGGAGATGCTTGGCAAATGACAAGTAAATTGTTACTTTTGAGCAATGAAGTTAAATGTTTTAAATTACTTGAGTGTTGCCGCAATTGCAGTATTCTTGCTCACTGCATGCGATGCACCTGATAGTGTTAGGTTTGGAAATAGTCAACATAATTTATCTAAAGATTTATATGCTTCGATACCTGTTGATTTTATGAACTACCAAATTGCTTTGGGTGATACAATCGAAGAAGTACAAAACAAGTTAGGTTTTTACTTAGAAATGAATGATTTTGAAACTTTTCAACAAGCTGAGTTCGATGTTACATTAAATAATAATTCCACGCAAACGAAAGTTGAATGTGTGTTTGTAAAGCAACGGTTGGTTTCATTTAAGGCAGATTATGAATTAATTGAACATGCAGAAAACATTTCAGATACCTTACAAACACTGGCTTTACTGCAACCCACCATTTTGAAATTGAAGAATGAATTAGGTAAAAGCGGAATTTCAATGTATTCAATTAAA
>Ga0247831_1003284_pt1 | contig 23950 bp, 22 predicted proteins | sample LaCruzMarch2015__9_FD_192406 | JGI IMG/M metagenome (GOLD analysis project Ga0247831, IMG submission 192406) | Freshwater microbial communities from meromictic Lake La Cruz, Castile-La Mancha, Spain - LaCruzMarch2015_1m | ecosystem: Environmental > Aquatic > Freshwater > Lake | place: Spain...
GGCCGCGGCATGGCCGTCGCACATGGCCACGTTCACCTTCCCCTTGTGCCGGTAACGCATCCATTTATTGTTACCGGTATCGTCGTCGGTCGCGGTGCTGATAAACTCCGCCGGGTCTACGGTGCCGCCACGGCCGCCGCTCTGGGAGGCGATAATCGAAGGATTCTCGATGGAGTTGGGCGTCCAGCCCTTGTTATTGGGATCCTGACACATGTCGGCGCAGAGGATGATTTTAGACGGGCGCAAAACCTTGGAGAGAGACAGGGCCTTGCCGTTGCGAGGCATCAGACCGGCGTGCATGCCGTAGCTAAGCACGATGTCACCGGCGGGATTGGAGGGGCTGAAAGGGTTGGCGGAGTCCTCGACCGGTATAAGAGATCCGGGGCAGGTGAAAATAGATGCACGCTGGCCGGCCGGGATGGTCATGTAGGATGACAGGGTGCGGGCCCAGGCGGGGTCGTTGCCGGTGCCGGCGTCGGGCAACACGTTTTTGTTGTCGTTGGCGTAGACGATAGCCGCGAGGCCGACCTGGCGCAAATTAGACAGGCACGCACTGGCCTTGGCGGAGTCTCTCACGCTGCCGACAGTCGGGATGATGATGGCGGCAAGGATGCCGATGATGGCGATCACGGTGAGCAACTCGATGAGCGTGAATGCCGAATGACGACGGGCAGGGGCAGGGAGTTTCATGGGACGGAGGGGGGAGCCGGAAATTTTCAGGGCAACGTAACGTTAAAGAAAACTTGACTGGTGCAATTCTATGCAACAATTAGAACGTGAAAGCGACGTTTTAAAAGCACAAACGACGTTTTTTTCTTAAACCTCCAAATACCTACACCCATGCTAAAGAAACTATCCCTCGTCGGTCTGCTCTCCGTGGCCGGCCTTTTCTCCAACTCCGCCCTGGCCGAAGGCTGGGTCGGCTACATGAATGTATTCGACAACAACGCTGGCTCCCAAGGTGGCTACGTGTTTGGCTCCAATTGGGGTCTTGGTGATCTCAAAACAACCGTCGCCGTGTCCAACACCGGCACTTACCAAGGTGACCAACTGGTTCTAGAGCCGAACTTTAACACCTATTTAAACTCGTTGAACGGTAGCGATGGCGACCGTGCGTTCTGGACCAACAGCACAGATGGCGGCGTGACCGCCGGCGCAGCCGGTAACAAATTCATGGAGGCAAACACCTTCGTGGAGACTGCTTCCATCTCCACCGCGTCCGCCGCTTTCTCTGGCACGGTTAACAGCAACACCTTGGCCGGCGGCTACACCGCCATCGCTTTCATCAAGGTTTTGAATCCCTCCAACGGCTATTCGCAGGATGTTTTTCAAACCGCCAATCTGGTTTCCGGTTCGACCTTTAACGTCACCGCGGACCTGACCGCCCATCAAGGCAAACTCCTGCAACTGGGTTTCATGGTCTCCGGCCTGAACGCCAATCCTGCGGGCAGCTATGGTAGCGCCACGGTTACCGTCGACGCCGCCGCCATCCCCGAGCCCTCCAGCTTCGCTCTCATCGGCGCCGGTATCGCTCTATTCGCCGCCAGCACCCGCCGTCGGCGCGCCTAAATTATTGGCCGATCGGTTGCATAAATTTACAGGCCCGGGGCCCAAGCCCCGGGTTTTTTTATGCCCGCGTGGCGGTGCTTTCTGTTTTGGTGAAGCAAATACGGTTGCCGCTCCCGTGCGGGCGGGTTTGTTGGACCGACTCATCGTATGAAACGCTGGTCCCAATTTTTTGTCCCCACGCTCAAGGAAAGTCCGTCCGACGCCGAAATCGCCTCGCACAAGCTCCTCATCCGGGCCGGCCTCGTGCGTAAGTTGGGCGGCGGGCTCTACACGTTTATGCCCTTGGGCCTGCGCGTGATGCAAAAGCTCTCCGCCCTCTGCCGCGAGGAGCTGGAGCGCGAGCGGCCGGAACATGCCCGGGCCGGGGCGATCGAGCTGTGGATGCCCCACCTGCATCCGGCCGAGAACTGGGAGCAAGGGCCGCGCTGGGCCGCCGCCCGCGAGATCATGTTCCGCGCCGACCACGCCGGGGCCGGCAAGGGCCGGGCGCGCGAGCCGGAGTTTGTGCTCGGGCCGACCCACGAGGAGGTCATCACGCCGCTGGTGAAGCAGGAGATCACCAGCTACCGCGATCTGCCGAAAAACTTCTACCAGATCGGGACCAAGTTCCGGAACGAAATCCGCCCGCGCTACGGGCTGATGCGTGCGAAGGAGTTCGTGATGATGGACGCCTACTCCTTCGACGCGGATGACGACGGCGCGATCAAGAGTTACCTCGCAATGAAGACCGCCTACGAGGCGTTTTTCCGGCGCGTGGGGGTCAAGGCCATCGCGGTCGAGGCCGACACCGGCGTGATGGGCGGCAGTTTTTCCCACGAGTTCATGGTGCCGGCCGAGGTGGGCGACGACGACGTGATCTACTCCGACGCCGGCTACGCCGCCAACCGCGAGAAGGCGACCAGCGCGCTCGTGCCGTCGGATCTGGCCGACGCCGCCCCGGTCGGCGAGTTGGAGAAATTCGCCACGCCCGGCGTCGCCACTATCGCCCAGCTCGCGGCCGCGCCGTATTCGGTTCCCGGTGACGCCCAGTTCAAGACCCTCGTCTACATGGGCGACGGCAAGCCCTTCCTCGTCATCCTTCGGGGCAACGACGAGCTGGAGGAGGCGAAGCTTGGCGCGCTCGGCTTCACCCTTTTCCGGCCCGCCACGGCGGACGAGATCGCGCCGGTGCTCGGCGCCCGCCCGGGCTCGCTCGGCGCGGTGCGCGGCACGATCAAGGACCCCGCCGCGCTCGCGGGGGTGTTTGCCGACCATGCCGTCCGCCTGATCGGCAACGGCGTGACCGGCGCGAACGAGGACGGTTTCCACCTGCGCCACGTCAACGTGACCCGCGACCTCGCGATCACGAAGTTCGGCGATTTCCGCCGGGTGCGCCCCGGCGAACCCTGCCCGCGCTCCGGCCAGCCGCTGCAATCGCGGCGGGGCATCGAGGTCGGCCATATTTTCAAACTCGGCACCAAATACGCCGACAAATTCGGCGCGGCCTACACCGACGATAACAAGCAATCCCACCCCATGGTCATGGGCTGTTATGGTATCGGCATCAGCCGCACCCTCCAGGCGGTGATCGAGCAGAGCCACGACGCCGACGGCATCATCTGGCCCTGGGGCATCGCGCCCTTCCAGGTCTTGATCTGCCTGCTCGACCCGAAGCTGCCCGAGGCGCTGGCGCTGGCCGAAAAGCTCGCCGCCGCCGCCGAGGCGGCCGGAGCCGATGTGTTGCTGGACGACCGCGAGGAGCGCCCGGGGGTGAAGTTCAAGGATGCCGACCTGATCGGTGTGCCGCTGCGTGTGGTGGTCGGCGGCAAGGGCTTGCAGGCTGGCGTCATCGAGGTGAAGCCCCGCACCGCCAAGGAGGCGGTGAAAGTCCCCGTGGCCGAAGCCGAGGCGCAACTCGCCGCGCTGGTGCGCACCGCTGCGGCCGCCGTCGCTCCCTGATGTCACCCCCCGTGCTCACCACCGCCCGCCGGGCTGAGCCGCTTTTGGCGGGCGCGGGCGCGCGTCCGGGCCTCGCGCCGGACGAGGTCGCTTTGCCGGAGTCCGCCTTTGCCGTGCAGGGGCCGTGGCGCGTGGTGGTGCTGAATGATCCGGTTAACTCCATGGGCTATGTGGTGCTGGTGTTTCGCAAGGTCTTCGGTTTTGCCGAGCCGCGCGCGCGCCGGCACATGCTGGAGGTGCACGAGCAGGGACGCTCGGTGATGTGGTCCGGCTTGCGCGAGCAGGCCGAGCTCTACGCCTTCGCGCTGCAGCAATGGCATCTTACGGCCGTTCTTGAAACCGATGAAGCGCATTGAGGTAAAACTCAGCCTGCCGGTCGTGGCCCCGTTGCTCGACCTGATGAAGGCCTCGAGCGACGTGCTGGAGGCGCAGATTGCCGCGCCCATCACGCTCGACGATATTGATGCGGATTTCCGCGAGGACTGGCGTGCCGAGCTGCTCGGCGGCCAGCAGGAGGAGCTGCACGCGTTGATGGGGCTCTTCAATAGCGATTTCTTTATCAACGGCGTCGTCGCTTTCGATGAGGATAACGCCGAGATCATCGTGCGCGCCTGCTCCGCCCTGCGCCTCCGCCTGCGCCGGCACGATCTGGATATTCTCGAAGACGAGCAGCTTGAGAGCGGCGGGGTGGATATCGAAAGGCTGCCGGCCGCTTTGCAAAAGCCCTTCATGTGCTATGTCTTTCTCGGCACCATCCAGGAGCTCATCATCCAGCATCTTGATACTGCGATCCTGCGCGGGCCGGCAGGCGAGTCTGGGCCGGCGGAGGACGACGATGAAGGCGCCGGTGATTTTGATTTGGACAAGGATTGAGCTGCCCGGCGCATGAAGGTGACGTGCGAGCATTGCGGGTTGCCCTTCGCAGCGGTGCGGGCGAAGCCGGGGAGGGCGCTCTACTGTTGCTCGGGCTGCGCGCTGGCGGCGCGGGTGCCGGTGGATGCGAACGGGCAATTTCCGGTCAACGGGGCGCTGGTGACGGCGCTCGGGCTGGGCTTCGGGTTGTTTAACCAACTCCTCTTCTGGTTGCTGGCGGTTCTGGTGGCCCGCCAGCCCGGTGGGGTGGAGAACGCAGGGCGGCTCGCTTGGGTATCGTTTGGCATCGGTGCGCTGGTTTGGGCCGCTGTGGCAGCCTGTCAGGCCCAGGTCGGTGCGCGGCGCGGGGCGGACTGGGTGTTGGCGGGAGTGGTCTGCGCGGGGCTGGCGGGGTCTTGGCTGGTCGCGGCCCCCGGCCTCGCGTTTGCGGCAAATGCCGTCCTTGCCATCTGGGCGCTACGCGGACTGCGGCGGCGCAAGGGCTAGTCCTTTAGCGTTTCGCGGCGGCCCGCAGCAGGCGGTCGCGGATGGCGGGGACGAGGCCCCCGGTGCCGGCCGGCAGTTCGGCGTGGAGGCGGCGCCAATCGCCGGCGTCGAGTTCGCGTAGGCGGGCGAAGAGATGGCGGGCAATCTCGTCCTCGGCGCCGGTTTCGCTGAGCCAGCGGATCCGTTTGCGCTCGGTGGAGCGGAGCGGGCGTGAGGGTTTCACTAGGAGGAGCGCGGCCTCGTCGGCCGGCAGGGCGGCCAGCGAGGCCGCGTCGAGGCGCGGATGCAGTTCGAGCGGGGTGCGCGGGCTGTAGTGTTGGGCCAGCATGCCGGGTGCGGGCGCGGCGGCGGCGGAGGAGAGGCGGGCGGGTTTGGGCCGGAGCACGGGCCGGCCGAGCACACGTTCGAGGTCCTCGACGGCGATGCCGCCGGGGCGGAGGAGGCGTGGGCGGGCGGGGTCGGTGAGGTCGAGGATGGTGGATTCGACTCCGACGGTGCATTCGCCGCCGTCGAGCACGGCGCGCAGGGCGGTGCCGGCGAGGCTGTCTCGCACGTGGATGGCGCGGGTGGGGCTGATGTAGCCGAAGGGATTGGCGCTGGGGGCGGCGAGGGGGCGGCCGGTGAGGCGGATCAGCTCGCGGAACACCGGATGGCCGGGCACGCGCACGGCGACGGTGGGGCGGCCGGCGGTGATGAGGTCCGGGACGCAGGCCAGTTTGGGCAGCACCAGCGTCAGTGGCCCCGGCCAGAAGGCCCGCGCCAGCGGGGCGATGGCGGCGTTGGGCACGGCGACGGTCGGCAGATCGCGCGCGGCGGCAAGGTGGACGATGAGCGGGTCGGTGGTCGGGCGGCCTTTGGCGGTGAAAATGGCGGCGCAGGCGGTCGGGTTCAGCGCGTCGGCCGCGAGGCCGTAGACGGTTTCGGCGGGGACGCCGACGAGGGCACCGCGTCGGAGGGCGGCGGCGAGGCGGGCGAGGTTGGCCGGGGTCGGCTGGAAGATGCGAGGCCGGGGTGCGGGCATAAAAAACCGGGGCGGCTTTTGGCCGTCCCGGCAGTCGGGGAAGGAAGCGGATGCCGGGCGGGCGGCTTACTTGGCGAGCAGCATGGCGCGGCTGCGCTTGATGGTCGCGGTGACGCGGCGTTGTTGTTTGGCCGAGAGGTGGGTGTATTTGCGCGGCAGAATCTTGCCGGTGTCGGTGACGTAGCGGACCATCAGCTCGGGCTGGGTGAAGGGGAAGGCCTCGGGGGTGAGGGACTGGGTGGCGGTGGTTTCGGTGGCGCTCATTTTGGAAAAAGACGTGCATCAAGCCGGAAGGTGGGGGAGCTTGTCAACCCGCGATTCAACGGTCGGGTTTTCGGCTCGGGGTTTTCGGCGGGGATAATCGTATGCAAGCCTTTGACCGGGGAAGCTCTTGCTGCGGAAAGTGAAGAAAGAACGGGATATACGTCGCGTTTTGGGAAAGCGGTTTATAAGCTGGGGATGCCGTCCAGAACGACGGGCCTTGTTCCCTTCCTATCCATGACCACCTTCCCGCCTCTGGCGCTTCAACGATGAGAGACGATTATCTGCAAAGCGCCCGCAAGGTGGTCGAGGACCCAAACATCCTGGTCAATCTCGTCTCGCGTCGGGTCAAGCAACTGCGTCGCGGTGCTCGGCCCTTGGTGGTCTCGTTGGAGAAGCTCGCGCTGGAGGACATTGCTTTAAGGGAAATCTTTGAAGGCAAAATCAGCTACACGCTGCCCAGCCCGGAGGAATTGGCCAAGCGATGAGGGATCGGGCGGCGTTCCCGTTGCCTTTGTCCCGGAAAATTACTTTTTATGCAAAAAACCAAAAAATCGGTGGCCAAGCGTTTTAAACTGACCGGCACCGGCAAGCTCATGCGACGGACCCCGGGCTTCCGTCATTTGCTCGCCGCCAAAAGCACTTCGGCCAAGCGACGTGCCTCCAAAGACAAGCAAGTCGAGCCCGGCCAGAAGGCCCAATTGCTGCGTTGTCTGCCCTTTGGCTTGTGAAAAGTGTGCGGGTGCGGCGCGATCACTGCGCCTGACCGGTGTCCGGGCAGACTTGGTGTTTTACCGCTGGAACCTCCCCGCAGGCTATCGGTTGGCTTGATTCGGGGCTGGGTTCTGAGCTGTGGCCACCTAGTTGCACGGATCATTGAGGCGACTTGGCGGCCCCCATCGGTGGGGTGCTTGGCTTAAAATACCCACCGGTCATTGGAGTCTGCTCGCCACCTCGTTCCGCTGCTCGGTCGTCCACCTGAATGCTCCCGGTGGGTTGTTTACAAGAAGGCAAACGAGGTGGTGCCGGCGCCCCATGGCTCCTGATTTGCTCATGTTGACCCTTCTTTTTTACAAAATCCGAATACCGCGCTTTTCGCAGTTGGTCTGGCGCAATCTGTTGGCCGGCGAATCGACGGCGCAATAACTTGCGCTATATCCCGCCAGTAGAAGCACGGTATCCGGGAGAATACTTTTTTTCACCAAGGGGGGACCTAGTTACCTTTACCGATGGCTTCTGGCGAAAAAGAGGAGTAAATTAGTTCCATGCATCCTAATGTGCCCTTACGCAATGTGCTGCTTTTGGAGGATCAAATCGCGATCCGCCAGATGATGGCCACGCTCATCGCCTATATGCCGGGTTTTCGGGTTGTAGCCCAGGCCAGTGATGTGCAGGAGGCGCTGCGGCTGACCGAACTACATCGGCCCGATATCGTTGTGTTGGACTGGATGTTAGCCGAGGAAACCGGGCTGAGTTACCTGACGGCTATCGAGGCTTGGCCGGTGCGGCCCACGGTTCTGGTTTTTTCCGCCAACACCACCCGGCACGTCGTTCAGGAGGCTTTTTCCCACGGTGCGGGCGGCTTTATAGAAAAGACCTCGGGGTTTTCCGATTTCACCGCTGCACTGCAAGCGGTGGGCGCTGGGCGGGCTTACCTGGGTCCGACTATCTCGGGAGTTATTTCAGGAATCGTCCGTAGTCCGGGTCCTGACATCTCCGGTATCACCCCTAGGGAGCTGGAAATCCTGCGGATGGTGGCCGAGGGGATGTCGTCCAAGTCCATTGGCCAGCGTCTTGGCATCAGTGTGCGCACCGTGCACAGCCACCGGGCCTCGCTTATTCGCAAGACGGGTCTGCACTCGGTGGCGGAATTGACCCGGTTTGCCTGTGATCGTGGCGTGGTGACTTCCGCGGCGCCCATCCCGACCCATTCCCGCGCATGAGTCTGCTCCGTCACGTCCTGGTGGGTGATGATGACGTGACGGTGCGTTTGCGCGACTGGCTGGCTTTCATCGACAGCCGCGAGTCCCTTGGCGTTGAGGACAACTCTTTATTTCCCAAGCGATTGCGGTTGTTTTCTCCCGTCCCTTCCCTGCCGTCCGCATTTGTTGTCCGGCTTGGCCGGCCCGAGTGGCCGGTGGAACAACCTTCTGCAGTGCGATCCCCGGCCTGGGTCTGGGTCTTGCTCCCGAGCTTCTTTTGCTGCGCTCCCTCGGGGCAGGACGCACCTTTTCTCTCTACTTGAAGTTCGCCAGTTTGGTATCCGATTTCACCCTGCCTCCGTCTCCAACCTCATGAAGCCCCTTTCCACCGCGCAGCTCCCGCGCATTCTTCTTGTCGATGATCAGGAGATGAATCTGGCCACCCTCGAGGCCATTTTATCTTCCGGTGAATATGAATTGCACACTGCGGGGGACGGTTACGCCGCGCTGGATGCTGCGGCTCGCCACCGCCCTGATTTGATCCTGCTTGATATCATGATGCCCGAGCTGGATGGCTATGCGGTTTGCCGTCAGATCCGCGCCACCCCCGCCCTTGCCAGCATTCCCGTCGTCATGGTGACCGCCCTGAACGATCAGGCCTCCCGCCTCAAGGGCATCCAGGCCGGCGCGGATGATTTCATTTCCAAGCCCATCCCTATGGAGGAATTGCGGGCGCGCGTCCGGACCATCACGCGCTTGAACCGCTTTCGCTCCATCGCCGAGCAACGCGCCCGCTTCGAACACCTCTTTGAATTGTCGCCTGCCGCCATTGTGTTGGTGGATGCCGACGGCCATCTCTGCGCGGTTAACGCCCGGGCCGACGACCTGTTGTCCGCCTCCGGCCTGCCTCCGCGCATCGGCTCCCCGCTGCCGGCCAGTTTGCCCGTGCCGGCGGCCTCGGAATTGGCGGCCCTGGCCACCGCGGCCTTTGCCGGTCCTGACGACCCCGGTCCCATCACCGTTGGATTAAAGGCCCCGGGCGGCGATCGCGTTCTCCACGTCCGTGCCGCCCGCCTCGATGAAACCGACGGCCCGCTCGTCATGCTCGTGCTGGATGATATCACCGTCGAGGTCCGTGCCCGTGAGGCCCTGGAGTCGATGAATCGCGATCTGGACGCCCTGGTCCGCTCGCGCACCCACCAGCTCGAGGAGGCCAATCAGCTCCTCATGTCCTACGCGGCCTTTGTTTCCCACGACTTGCGTTCCCCGCTTTGCGTGGTGAAGGGCTATTTATCCTTGCTTGTGACAGGCCCTGCTCAGCTCGACCCGGAGGTGAAGAATTGCATCACCCAGGCGCACGCGGCGACCCTTATGATGGAGGAGATGATCACCAACATCCTCCGCCTCGCTTCCGATGAGCATTCAGCCAGTGGTCCCGAACATCCGATCAACCCTCGGCCCGTCATCGAGCGTCTTTGCTGGAAACTGGCAGCCGTCCAACCCAAGCCTCGCCCCACCATCAACATTCTCCCCCTGCCGCCCGTTCTGGCTTCCGAGCCTTTGCTGGAGCGGGTGTTTTTCAACATAGTGGCCAATGCTCTGAAATATTCCGCGAGCCGGTCGGAGCCCGTGATCGAGATCGGGGCGCAGGAATCGCCCGAGGGACCGGTTCTGTATGTGCGGGACAACGGCGTCGGTTTTGACGCCCGCGACGCCGAACGACTCTTCCGCGAATTCTCGCGCCTGCCCAGCGCGGCCTCCAGTGATGGTCTGGGTTTGGGTCTTTCGTTGGTTTCCCGCCTTCTCCGTGCCCATCATGGCCGTATCTGGGCCGAAGGCCGGCCGGGCGAAGGCGCCACTTTCTACGTGCGCTTCGGCCCCGCTGCCGTCCCCGCCAAGCCCTAAATCCTCGGGCACCGTATGAAATGTCTTTTTTGCCTGCTTGGTGCCGCCCTCATGCTGGCCTTCCCGGCGTGTTCTCGCCCTCCGGAGGCTGCCGCCTCGGTGGCACCCGCGCTGGCCGCGCAACTTGATTCTGACCTCCGGGAACTGCGCGAGGAGGTTGAGCGCCTCGCCAGCACCATCGCCTCCCTCTATGCCCGCCGGAGCGAGATCATTCAGGGTGTGGATAAATCCAAATACACCTTCTCCCTCGATGGCGCCTTTTATAAACCGAAGGATGATGGCGGCGCCGCGCTCTGGATCTCCGCCGACCAGCCGGTTACGCCTGAGATGCAGGAGGTGGCCTATCTCACGGAGCCACTCGACGCCGAATTGATTCGGATCTGCCGTGAACTGCCTGCCGTGAGCCAAGCTTACTACAACGACCGGTTCAGCTTGAACCGCATTTATCCTTGGTTCGACACCCTCGCGCAATATCCGCCGCGTATGAATATTGCCGAGTTCAATTTCTATTACCTGGCCGATGCCGCCCACAATCCCGCCCGCAAGGGGGTTTGGGTGCCCGAACCCTACCTCGACCCAGCCGGCCGCGGTTGGATGGTAAGCACCATCGCCCCGGTTTACGTGGATGAAAAACTCGAGGGCGTCCCTGGTCTGGATGTGACCATCGCCACGCTGGTTGAGCACTATTTCCGCAGCCTGGAACAGGCCGTGGCCGTAGTATCCCGGGAGGGGGTGCTGGTCGCCGCCACGGAAAGTGCGATCCAGTATCTTGAAATGCCTCCGCTTAGAGACCACAAATACTTGGAAACGGTGAAGCTCGATACTTTCAAGCCCGAGGACTACAACATCCTCAAGAGCACGCTTCGCCCCGTGCGCACCATGGCCACCCAACTCCTTCGGGAACACCTATCCCCTGTCACGGTGGTGCTCAAGGGTGAGCCTCACACCGCCTGCGCCGTCGCCGTCCCCGAGCTGGGTTGGACCGTCATCGAGCTTTACCCGAATTGAACCCGGTTAATCCCAATCCTCGTCCGGCGGCTTCGCCGCTCATTCGCTCCGCCGCCATGCTTGCGCTTGTCGCCGTGGTGGTCGTAGTGCTCGGAGCCGTAGCTCTTAACCTACAGCTCCGGAGGGATATCCGAAATCGTGCGGTGGATGTGGGCCGGCAGCTCGCTTTTGGAGTAGCACGCTCGGGCTCCGAGGATTTTTGGCGCTTGCGCGAGGAGTTTACCTTCTCCCTTGGCCAGTTGCCCTATGCGCAGTTACTGCTGCCTGGTGATGTTCCATCCGACACCCTTTTGCCGGTCCGCCGTTTTCTTTCCCTCAATAAATCTATTCTGCGCGAACTCATCGTCATCGGTCCTGATGACCGCGGGCGGTCCATTCGCCTGAGTGGGGACAACTATTTCCACTCGTCCTCGCTGCTGCCTTTCGCGCCCCCCAATCCCACCGCCGATACCATCGTGCTTAGCGGCCTTGTCCAGACTGGCGGCGGCGAGGCGCAAGCCCGGGTTTTTGCGGTTATCGATCCGGGTCAGTTCTGGTTCCAGCGGTTGATCACTTTCAGCCTCAGCCACCCTGATGTCTGGCTTCACCTGCTGGATTCCGAAGGGCGCACTCTGCTGGTTCGTCACGGTGGCAGACAGGTCCCTTCGCCGCCTCGTTTTTCTCAGGAAAATATTGGCCTGCTCCAAATCGATGCCCTCGAAGGCTACGAGGGGCGTCTCGTCCATCGCGTCGAACTCGGGGCCTCCGCGACCTCTTTCATCTCCGCCTACATGCCCCTCAAGCTGGAGAACTGGCAGGGTCAGTTAATCGTCTCCGCTGATGAAAAAGAGGTGACCGGCCCCGCCTTCAAGGCGCTCGGCTTACTCGCCGCCATGGCCGGTGTGCTGGTTGCGATTCTCTTCGCGATTTTCTTTCTTTTCACGCGCCAGAGCCACCGCAACCAAGTCCTGATCGAAGATGAACGTCGCCGCATCGCCGCGATCCTGAACACCGTGCAAAGTGGTATCCTGCTCGTGCACGAGCCCAGCGGCCGGATTGTCGAGACCAACGCCGCCGCCCTGCGCTTGATCGGTGTGCCTGCCGAAGAACTCGTCCACCGCCGCGTTGACGACTTTTTTCTCCCGGCGGAAGACGGCTCCTCCCCGCGCTTGCCTTCCGGTCCAGAAACGGAATCCCGCTTCCGCGATCATCAAGGGCGTATCCATACCGTGCTCGCCAACACGGACATTCTCAACTTCCGCGGCACCCGCTACCTGCTCTGCTCTTTTGTCGATGTCACCCCTTTGAAGGTGACCACCGTGAACCTGCTTCGTTCGCAAGCCTCCCTGAGCGAAACCAACAACCGCTTGCAGGAGGCCATCCGTGACGCCGAGCGCTCCACTCGCGCCGCCGAGAACGCCAATCGCGCCAAGAGTGCCTTCCTCGCGATGATGAGCCACGAGTTGCGCACCCCGCTGAACTCCATTCTAGGGCTTTCTGAATCCCTCGCCGAACGCATCCACGGCCCCCTCACCGAAAAACAGTCCCGCTACCTCGATCTTGTCGTTTCTAGCGGCCGCCACCTGCTTGACCTGATCAACGACATCCTCGATCTCGCCAAAATCGAGTCCGGCCGGGATGACATCGCGCTCGCCCCCTGCCACCTGCTCGAGATCTGCGAAAACAGCCTCCAGATAATCCAGCCCATGGCTTCGCGCCGCCGCCAGACCATCGAGTCCACCCTGCCGCCACCGACCCTCCAGGTCCGCGCCGAACCCCGCCGTCTGCAACAGATTTTGGTCAATCTACTTGGCAATGCGGTCAAATTCACCCCGGAAGGCGGCCTGCTCGGTTTGCGTGTCTCCACGCTGCGGGAGGAGGTGCACCTCGCGGTCTGGGATCGCGGCATCGGCATCGAGGCCGATCAGATTTCCAATCTTTTCCAGCCTTTCGTCCAACTCGATGCCCGCCTCGCGCGCGACTACGGCGGCACCGGCCTGGGCCTCGCTCTGGTAAAACAACTCGCCTCCCTTCACGGCGGACGCATCGAAGTCGTCAGCCATCCGGGTGAAGGCTCCACCTTCACCCTTATCCTACCTCTCCTGCCCGATTCCGCCGTGCCCGTCGCCCCTGTGTCGGCCACGCCAGCCGCGCTCCCCGATTTTTCTGCCCCGCCCTTCTCCGGTCCCCGGCCCCTCGTGCTCATCGCCGAGGATATCCCCGCCAACATCATCCCCATACGCGATTACCTCGAGGCGAAGGGCTGCCGCGTGGAGACGGCTGCGAACGGCCGCGAAGCGGTGGAAAAGACCGTCGCGCTCCGCCCGGCCGTCGTGTTGATGGACATCCAGATGCCGGTGATGGACGGCCTCGCCGCCATCCGCCTGATTCGCGCCCACGCCGACCCTGCCGTCGCGCGCACCGCCATCATCGCCCTGACTGCCCTCGCCATGCCGTCTGACCGTGACGCCTGTCTAAAGGCCGGCGTGCAGGACTACGTGACCAAGCCCGCCAGCCCGCGCTTTGTTTACGAGAAGACCTTGCCATTTCTCACCCGCGCCCTCGCCAAGCCCGCTTGAGCAGGGCCCGGTTTCTGCCTTCACCTTCACCCGCCGCGCGCCCATGGTGCCCGCTTTTACTATGTCATCCCCCTTCCTTACCGACGCCCAGGCCCGCATGAAAAAGACCGTGGACCATACCCTCCACGAGTTTTCCAACATCCACACCGGCAAGGCCAGCCCCTCCATGGTCGAAGGCATCATGGTCGAGGCCTACGGCGCCATGTCCCGCATCAAGGATTGCGCCGCCATCAGCACCCCCGATCCCCGCATGATTTTGATCACGCCCTGGGACCGCAGCCTCACCCAGGCCATCGCCAAAGGTATCCAGATTGCCAATCTCGGGTTCAATCCCGCCGTCGATGGCCAGGTTGTCCGCGTGCCCCTCGCCGACATGTCCCGCGAGCGTCGGCAGGAATTTGTGAAGGTGGCCCAGCGTCTTGCCGAGGAGGGCCGTGTCCACGTGCGCAATGTCCGGCGCGATGTGATGGAGGGCGTGAAAAAAGCCAAACTTCCCGAGGACGAGGCCAAGCGCGTCGAGAAGGATATCCAGAATACCACCGACAAGGCGATCGAGGAGATCAACAAGCACCTCGCCACGAAGGAAAAGGACCTGCTCACCGTCGGCTAGGCGCGCGCCCCGCGCTGTCGAAGCCCCGAGTTTAAGTTGAAGCCGGCCCCCAGGTTTTCCTGCGGCCACCCGTCCATTCTTAAACTCAACCTTTCCCGCTTTTCTATCTCCATGCCCGCCCCCGCCCTTCCCCGCCGCGTCGTCGTGAAGCTCGGCACCGGCGTGCTCACCCGTGGCATCGGGGAATTGAATACCGAACGCGTCGCCGCCCTAGCCGCTGATCTCGCCGCGCTGCGCGCCTCCGGTTCGGAGGTCATCGTAGTTTCCTCCGGTGCCGTAGGCCTGGGCATGGGGCGCCTGGGCCTAAAGAAAAAACCCGCTGACGTTTCCCGGAAACAGGCCTGCGCCGCCATCGGCCAGAGCCTGCTCATGCAAACTTGGCAGCGCGCCTTCGACCCCCAGGGCCTGGCCGTCGCCCAGGTCCTGCTCACTCACGAGGACCTCCGCTCCCGCGCCCGCCACCTTGGCGTGAAGGCCTGTCTAGAGGAACTCATCGACTACGGCGTCGTCCCAATCATCAACGAAAATGACACCGTGAGCGCCGCCGAGATCAAGTTCGGCGACAACGATACCCTCTCGGCCCTCGTCGCCGGCCTGGTTGATGCCGACCAACTGGTTATTCTCTCCACTGCCCCCGGTTTGATCGACTTGAAGGGCACCGGCCAAATCCTGCCCGTGGTCGAGAAGATCACCCCCGAGATCGAGGCCATGGCGGGTGGCACCACCGACGTCACCGCCACCGGCGGGATGATTTCAAAGATTACCGCCGCCAAGATCGCTCTCCGCGCGGGCTGCGGCGTCTTCATCGCCAGTGGCGCCGAGCCCTGTGTCCTCGCCCGCCTGTTCCGCGGGGATAACCCCGGCACTTATTTCGTCCCCGCCGGCGTCCCCCTCGAGTCCCGCAAACGCTGGATCGCCCACTACCAGCGCCCCACCGGTCATATCCTGATCAACGCCTGCGCCGTCCCCGTGCTGCGTGATCAAGGCCGCAGCCTGCTGGCCGTAGGCGTCACTGGCGCACGCGGCCGCTTCAACGCCGGCGATATCGTGAACATCGTCGGCCCGGATGAAGCCTTGGTGGCGCGCGGCGAGAGTGCATTTTCCGACGCCGAGGTCGCCCGGATCGCCGGACTGGCGAGCGGGCAAGTCCGTCCGCTGTTCCCGGACCGTAAACGGCTTGAAGTCGTCCATCGCGACAACCTGGTGGTGCTCTGAATCACCTCAGCCCTGGGGGCGGACTTGGGCCTTTCCACCTTAGCCAGGAGCATACAGTGGCGCGGGTCGCAATGAGGCGAATTTACGGCGCCTTTCGGTGGGGCCCTTGGCTCGAAACACCCTCAGGGTAATGTTCGCCCTGCGGGCTCATCCTCCGCCTACGGCTCCGGGCTGCGCCCTCTCTGCTTCGCTCCATCCTTCGCCTGGTCCGCACCGAAATGCGCTCGCCCCCGCGCCCCGCTGCTCTGCCGTCCAGCTGAATGATCCCGGCTGGGCCCATGCAAGCGCCCCTCGCATGCAGACGCGGAAAAACCCGTTGCGCCGCGCGTGGCTTTGCGCGTCGATGCGTTTCCTCTATAACTTTACCTCTTCGGCGGACGCCCGGCGTTTGTTTCCCGGTTCGTTTCCCGTTTTCAAAATCCACCGTCATCCCCCCTTTTCCTCCTTTCATCATGGACCGCATCGCTTCCGCTTTTGCCCGCGCCCGCGCCGAGAACCGCGCCGCTTTCGTCGCCTATCTCTGCGCGGGTGATCCGGATTTTGACACATCCCTAAGCGCTTGCCGCGCCCTTCTTCGCAACGGCGTGGACGTGCTGGAGATCGGCGTCCCCTTCTCCGATCCACTCGCGGATGGCTTGACCAACCAGCTCGCGGCTCAGCGTGCGCTCGAGGGCGGCATGACGATGGCCCGGGTGAATGAGCTCGTCCGTGCCCTGCGGACGGAGTTCCCCGATGTGCCGCTGGTCTTCTACACGTATTACAATTTGGTTTTCTCTAACGGCACCGATGCTTACGTGCGCGCGGCCAAGGCCGCTGGCCTGGATGGCCTGCTGGTCCTCGACTTGCCGCCCGAGGAGTCTGCCGACGTGGCGGCGGCCTGTGCGCGGGAGGGCTTAAAGAGTGTGTTCATCGTGGCGCCGACCACGCCGGCAGCGCGTTTGCCCCGGATCGCGGCGGCGGCGACGGGGTTTATTTATTACGTCTCGCGAGAGGGTGTTACCGGTGTGCGCGACGCGGTCGCGACCGGTATCCCCGAGGCAGTGGCGGCGATCAAGGCCCACACGGAGTTACCGGTCGTGGTGGGCTTCGGCATCGGCACGCGCGCGCATGTGACCGAGGTCGCCCGACATGCGGATGGAGTGGTGGTGGGCAGCGCTTTGGTGAACGTCATTCGCGACCACCTTGCCGAGCGGTCGGCGATTGCCGGGGCGATGGGTGCCAAGGCGGCAGATCTCACGGCGGGGACCCGGCGCGGTTAAATCCTTTCCATCTTGGGTTTCTACACATCGGCGGGCCGGCTGGTTGCCGCGAAAGAATAAGTGTCCTGCCTTCGCCCGCCTCGTCTCCCTTCTACGTTTTCCCCTCTGCGCGAGTTCCTTGGAGTTTTTGTTTTACTTTGGAATCACCGACCGCTCAGGTGCGCGGCGTCTTTAACCAAATTCCGACACACGTGAGCACTCAACATACGCGAAAAACGTTTTTCGCCAAGGCCCTCGCCGGTCTGGCAGGCCTAGGCCTTCTCGGCGGTGCGCGGCTCGCGGCCAAGACCGCCGCCGGCACCGAATCCTCCGCTGGCAGTGTCAAGTTACCCTTCCGTATCGAGACCGATACCCGTGCCGTCGCCCGCGAGCCGGGTTCCCTCTAATCTCCCGCGCGTTCGCAGCCGCCAATTCTCCGGATCATGTCCAACCTGTTTCCCAAGTCGGCCAACAAACTCCCGCTGCAGATCCTGATTTTCATCGGGCTCACCACTGGGATCGTCCTCGCTGGCGTCACCTACTACGCGACGCCTAAATACAGCCGTGTCGGCTACGCTCCGACCCAGCCGGTGCCCTTCAGCCACGCCCTTCATGCCGGCCAGCTCGGCCTGGATTGCCGCTACTGCCACAGCAACGTCGAGAAGTCTGGCCACTCCAACGTGCCGACCGCCCAGACGTGCATGAACTGTCACAATCAGATCAAGACTGACAGCCCCTTGCTCGCCCCCGTCCGGGAGAGCTACGCCTCGGGCAACCCGGTCCCTTGGTCTAAAATTCATCAAGCACCTGACTACGTTTACTTTAATCACTCCGTTCACGTGGCCCGCGGCGTGTCCTGCGTGAGCTGCCATGGCCAGATCAACGAGATGGAGGTCGTGCACCACGCCAAACCCCTCTCCATGGGCTGGTGTCTGGAGTGCCATCGCGAACCCGAGAAATTTGTCCGCGACCCGAAACTTGTGACCAATCTAGATTGGAAGCATCCCGGCGGCGACGCCGGCCAGCTCGAACAGGGCAAGAAATTCGTCCACGACTGGAACATCCAACCTCCCCAGAGCTGCTCCGGCTGCCACCGCTGATCGCCATCCCAGACGATGAAACGCAAATTCGACCATTCCGCGCCCGCCAACTCCGAGTCCCTCGCGACCGGTCCGCGTTACTGGCGCAGTCTCGATGACCTCGCCGCCAACCCTGCGGTGCAGGCCCAGCTGGAGCGCGAGTTCCCTGAGGATGCGGATAACTTGAATGGCGTCGACCGCCGCAAGTTCTTCAAGTTGATGGCCGCCTCTTTTGCCCTCGGCGGCGTAGGCCTGGCTTCCGGTTGCCGCCGGCCCGAGGCCCATATCCTCGCCTACGGAAAGTCGGTCGAAAATATCATTCCGGGCCTGCCGCTCTATTACGCCAGCGCCTTCCCGATTCGCCGCAACGCCATCCCCGTGCTCGCCGAGACCCATCAGGGCCGCCCGACCAAGCTGGAAGGCAATCCCGGTTTCGCCCCCTACGGCGGCGCGACCAACGCCCTCGTCCAGGCCTCGGTCCTCGATCTTTACGATGTAGATCGCGCCACCACCCATACTCTCAAGGGTTCCGCCGCTACCGCAGCGCAAATCAATGATGTGCTCGCTGCGCTTGGCGCCGAAGCCAAAACCAACCAGGGCGAGGGCTTGGTATTCTTGTCCGAGACCTCTGGCTCGCCCACCCGCGCCCGTCTTGTGGCAAAACTAAAGGCCACCTTGCCCAAGGCGGTCTGGGCCGAGTATGAGCCCGTGGTAGATGAAGCTCCCGCCGCTGCCGCCGAGGCCGCCTTCGGTCGTGCGGATATCAAGCCGCTCTATCGTTTCGCCAAGGCCAAGCGCATTCTCTCCCTCGACGCCGACTTCTTCGCCGCCGAGGCTGGCGCACTCGCCTACGCCCGCGATTTCGCCAAGGGCCGCAAAGCACTCACCAAGGACGCTGAGCTCAACCGTCTCTACGCGATCGAAAGCACCTTCACCCTTACCGGTTCGATGGCGGACCACCGCCTGCGCCTCGCCAGCAGTCACCTCCTCGCCTTTGCCGCCGCCCTCGCTGGTCGAGTCACTGGTTTGGATGTTTTCTCCAGCCTCGCCCAGGGGCTTGATTTCAAGGATAAGGACAAATGGCTTGCCGCTGCGGCCGCCGACTTGCTGGCCCACAAGGGCGAGAGCGTCGTCATCGCTGGCGCCCACCTGCCGGCTGAGGTGCACGCTATCGTCTATGCGATCAATGTCGCGCTGGGCGCCATCGGCCATACCGTTGATTTCGTCGCGGTCCCTGCTGCTCCCGCTTCCGGCATTACCGAGGTGGCCAAGGTTCTTGCCAGCGGTGCCGTCAAGACCCTCGTGCTTCTCGGCGGTAATCCGGCTTACAACGCTCCCGCCGATCTCGGATTTGCTTCCGCCATAGCCAAAGCCGGCCAAGTGATTCGCCTTGGTTATCACGTTGACGAGACCGCGGCCGCCGCGCCCGCCGGAGTGTTTCTCGCCGCCGCCCACTACCTCGAGTCGTGGGGCGACGCCCGCACTGCCGACGGCACCATCGTCCCGATCCAGCCCATGATCCTGCCCTTGTTCGGCGGGGTCACCGAGATCGAGGTGCTGGCCCGCATCCTGGGTGAGGCCAAGGCCGACGGCTACTCCCTCGTTTACGAGACCATTTCCACCCTGCCCGGGGTCGCCGGCGACAAGGGTTTCCGCCAGTTCCTGCACGACGGACTGCTCGCCGATTCATCCTACCCGAAGGTCACGGTCAATTTCTCAGCCCGTGGCGTGAGCAAGCTGCTTTCCGCCGCTGCCGCTCCGGCCGTGGTGAGCGAGGAGAGCCTTGAAGTTCGCTTCGTCTTTGACGCCAAGGTCGATGACGGTCGTTTCGCCAACAACGGTTGGCTCCAGGAGTGCCCTGAACCGATCACCAAGATTGCTTGGGATAATTCCATCCTCGTTTCGCCCCGCCTCGCCAAGAAGCTCGGCATCGAGCCCGGTGGATCGATGATCCAGGTCGCCCGCAAGGAAAACGCGAACTACACCCAAGGCAAAGAGAAGGCCTTCATCGGTGAGCTCGTGGTCGGCGGACGGACCGTGCGCGGCCCCATCCATATCCAGCCCGGTCTCTCCAACTGGACCGTGGCGGTGACTCTCGGCTATGGCCGTAAAGTAACTGGTCGTGTCGGTCAGAATGTAGGTTTCGACGGCTATGCTTTGCGCGGCACCGACGGTCTGAATGTCGCCACCGGTGCCAAGCTCACTGTCGTCCCGGGAGAATTCTACCTTCTGGCCAACACCCAGGAACACTGGTCCATGGAAGGCCGTGACATTGTTCGCGAGGCCAACCTGGAAGAGTTCCGCGCCAATCCCGGTTTCGCTGCCGAGATGGGCATGGAGTCCCATGTGCCCCCTACTTACGGGGATCTTACTCCTTCGGAATTTGCCAAGCTCTCTCGCGAAGAGCGCGCCAAGATTACCGCCGAGCGCGCCAGCACCACCCCGCGCGGTGGCTCCCTGATGGAGTCACCGGATTTTTCCGGTCCCAAGGCCTTCCTCGACGGCGTGCACCAGTGGGGCATGTCCATCGATCTCAATACTTGCATTGGTTGCAGCGCATGCGTGATCGCTTGCCAGGCCGAGAATAACATCCCCATCGTCGGCAAGGATCAAGTCCTCCGCGGTCGCGAGATGCACTGGATCCGTCTGGATCGCTATTACTCCGACGGCAAGATCGAGGCCGGCGCCTTCGGTGGCGAAGGCAACGCCGAGCTGCCCGAAGATCCCCAAGTTTCGCTCCAGCCCGTGGCCTGCATGCACTGCGAACTCGCGCCCTGCGAGACGGTGTGCCCGGTCAACGCCACCGTGCACGACCAGGAAGGCCTCAACACGATGGCCTATAACCGCTGCATCGGCACGCGGTATTGCGCGAACAATTGTCCGTATAAGGTCCGCCGCTTCAACTTCTTCGACTACAATCAGCGCCAGCTCGACAGCCTCTACATGGGGCCCCTGGGCAAGCAGGGTATGCCTGAGCTGGTGAAGATGGTGAAGAATCCCGACGTGACCGTGCGCATGCGCGGCGTGATGGAGAAGTGCACCTATTGCGTGCAGCGCATCCAGCAGGCCAAGATCAAGCAGAAGGTCGCCGCCGGCGCCTCCGCTAACGTCGAGATTCCCGATGGTTCCTTCAAGGTGGCCTGTCAGCAGGTCTGCCCGGTCGAGGCCATCGAGTTCGGCAACGTCAAGGACGTGAACAGCCGCGTTTCCCAGGCCAAGGCCCGCGAGCAGGACTACCAGCTCCTCGGCTACCTGAATATCCGTCCCCGCACCACCTTCCTCGGCAAGCTGCGCAACCCGAATCCCGAGATGCCCGACTACGCCACCCAGCCCCTGAGCCGTCAGGAGTATGAGAAGAAGAACCATCCCGCCGGGATGGAACATGGCGGCCACGGAGCCAGCCACTTGGAACAGGGTGAAGGTCACGCCCCCTCCCATGAGGGCCATGGCGAAGCCAAGCCCCACGCCACGCTCGGAAAATTCTCCTTCGGAGGTAACAGCTAATGGCCCACGCCCACACCGATCATCCCGCCCCGGCCATTTTGGCTGAGGTCAAGCCAGTTGCATTTCCGCGTGCGACCTTGGTTGAAAATAACCGCAGCTTTAGCTGGGTTACCGAAAAAATCTGCGGCATCATCGAGGGACCCACTCCTCGGTGGTGGTGGATCATGTTCGCGGTCTCCGCGTTCCTCGCCAGCTTCACTGTCGCCGGCATCATTTACTTGGTGTCCACGGGTGTTGGCGTCTGGGGCCACGCCAATCCCGTCAACTGGGCTTGGGATATCGTCAACTTCGTGTTCTGGATCGGCATCGGCCACGCCGGCACGCTGATCTCGGCGATTTTGTGCCTCTTGCGCCAGAAGTGGCGCACCTCGATCAATCGCGCCGCCGAGGCCATGACGATCTTTGCGGTGGTCTGCGCCGGTATCTTCCCGGTCTTCCACGTCGGTCGCGTGTGGTTCGCGGTCTTGCCCGGCTACCTTTTCCCTTTCCCTAACGCCAACGCCATCTGGCCCAACTTCCGCTCTCCGCTCGAGTGGGACGTCTTCGCGGTTTCCACTTACGGCACGGTTTCGGTGCTTTTCTGGTATATCGGACTCATCCCCGACCTCGCCATTTTGCGCGACCGTTTTTATCGCAGCGGCGACAAGATCCGCTCCGCCCTTTATGGCTTTTTCGCCATGGGTTGGCGCGGTAGCAACCGCCACTGGAGCAATTACGAAATGGCTTATTTGGTCCTCGCCGGTATTTCGACCCCGCTGGTTTTGTCGGTGCATACGATCGTGTCTTTCGACTTTGCGGTTTCGTTGCTCCCTGGTTGGCACACCACCATCTTCCCGCCCTACTTCGTTGCCGGCGCCATTTTCTCCGGTTTCGGTATGGTGTTGACGCTCATGCTGCCACTGCGGGCCGTCTTCCGTTTGGAGGACTTGATCACCCAGTATCACATCGATTGCATGTGTAAGATCATTTTGGCCACCGGCACCATTGTTGGCTACGCCTATGGTATGGAGTTCTTTATCGCATGGTATGGCTCAAATCCTTATGAAGGGTTTGCCTTCATCAATCGCGCCTTCGGTCACTATGCTTGGGCCTACTGGATCATGATCACATGCAACGTGGTTACCCCCCAGTTCTTCTGGTTCAAGAGCATCCGCCGCAACATCGGGCTGGTCTGGATCCTTTCGATCTTCGTCAACGTTGGCATGTGGTTCGAGCGCTTCGTGATCATCGTCACCTCTCTTGCCCGTGACTTCCTGCCCAGCTCTTGGGGGTATTACAGCCCTTCGGCGGTTGAGATTTTCACCTTCTTCGGAACCTTCGGCGTCTTTGGCGTCCTCTTCCTCCTCTTTATCCGCTTCCTGCCCATCATGCCGATGGCGGAGATCAAGGCCGTCATGCCCCAGGCGGACGCGCATGGCGGTCACGACAAGCACTAAGCAATTTCTACGACCACGAACATGGCTGCCACCTTCTACGGCCTGATGGCCCGCTTCGACACCGCGCCGGAAATTTACCACGCGGCTCAACAAGTGCGCGACGCCGGCTACAAAAACTGGGACTGCATCACGCCCTTCCCCGTGCACGGACTCGACGGGGCCATGGGCCTTGGCCGTTCCAACGTGCCCAAGTTCTCCCTCGTAGGCGGCCTGACCGGCTTCACCACCGGCATGTCGATGATCTGGTTTACCGGCGCCTTCGATTACCCGTTGATCGTGGGCGGTAAGCCCTACTTCAGCCCGCTCTTCGCCTTCCCGATCAGCTACGAGCTGACGATTCTCTTCACCGCGTTCGCCACCATCGCCGGCATGTTCATCCTCAATTGGTTGCCGCAGCATTACCACCCGGTGCTCAAGTCGAAGGAAATCCTGCGCGGTTTGGATGACGCCTTCTACGTCGTGATCGAGGCGCGCGACCCCAAGTTCGACCTTAATCGCGCCAAGGCACTGCTCAGTCACGCTGGGGCCAAGGAAATCTCCGAATTAGAGGCCTAAGACCATGCGCTACGCCTACCTTACTCTTCTTTTCGTGGTGGTTTCCGCCGTTTCCGTTCTCGGTTTTCGCGGCTCCTTGAGCCAGCGCACTCCCCTAGAGATTTTCCCGGACATGGATCGTCAGCCTAAATACAAGCCGCAGGCTGAATCCGCCTTTTTCGCGGACCGTCGCACTGATCGGCCCACTCCGGTTGGTGTAGTGCCCTACGGCCGCACCGCCCTCGCCCCTGAGGCCAAGTTTTTGGCCGAGGACGATCATCTTTACCGCGGTTTAGCCTCCAACGGAACGCCGGCCCGGGGTTATCCTGCTGGCATCACAGTCGACGCCCAGTTTCTGGAACGCGGTCAGTTAAAATATACCATTTATTGCGCCCCGTGCCACGGTGCGGTCGGCGATGGCAACGGTATAACCAAGCAATACGGTATGGGCGCCACCCCGACCTACCACGACGACCGTTTGCGTGGCACGCCCGAGGGCGACCTTTACCACACCATCACGGCCGGCAAGGGCAACATGTTGTCCTACGCCGACAAACTGGAGCCGGCGGATCGCTGGGCGGTCGTCGCCTACGTCCGGGCTCTGCAACGCGCCCAGACCGGCACCGCCGCCGATGTCGTTCCCGCCCACAAATCCGAGCTTGGCCTGAAATGAGCACCCACGTCGCCACCATCTCTTCCCCCGCCGGCAGTTCTGCCGCTGGTTCCATCCATTCCGTGGGCGCCGCCGCCAACAAAGCTTTGGTGTTGGGCTTCGTCGGCCTGGCGGCAACCG
>Ga0247831_1003292_pt1 | contig 23917 bp, 19 predicted proteins | sample LaCruzMarch2015__9_FD_192406 | JGI IMG/M metagenome (GOLD analysis project Ga0247831, IMG submission 192406) | Freshwater microbial communities from meromictic Lake La Cruz, Castile-La Mancha, Spain - LaCruzMarch2015_1m | ecosystem: Environmental > Aquatic > Freshwater > Lake | place: Spain...
ACGCCCCCTCGCTCCACCTGCACTACAGAACCTGTGTCGCGTCGCAAGCGTCTTGCATCAGCACGAAACCAAACGAAAATCACCCCACCATCCGCATGATGGTTTTAACGAATCAGCGGACATCCCCTCGGTATCTGAGGCTGCTGAAAGACCTGTTTTGAGATATCCCCCTCTCTTATCGCCAAAGAGCGATCACCTGGCGTTTGTGTTCGCAGTTGTTGGGGTGGAGTTGCCTTCTGGAAAGATTCATGAAAGCGATTTAATACTCTTTGATTATTGTCTCGGAATTTTTGCAGTGTGCGTGCGTTGTGCTCTGAAAATGAGGAGCGCGATTGTGCGATTGTGCGATTGCTACACCCGTAAACAGCCAGAAAATGATCAAAGTTATTTTCATGGTAGTCTTTTAAGCCATCTACTGGTTAATGCCACATCAAATTTTTGCGAAAGACAGCGCGAAAAGGAGGTCGCGTGAATCATATTGCAGGTTTTCAGTGGTTCGGACGATCTCGGCTCCCGCCGGCGGTAGGTGCCACATTCACCCAACCATGCTCGCCCAGGAGCCCGTCAGAAAAAACTTGCGAAAGTTGGTCACAAAGATTCGCAGTTTGGGTAATCCCCCAGTGATGGGAACTCCGTTAACATGGGACACGCCTAATCTCCGGTGGGACACACCGGGGCTGACCTGGGACGGCATGGTTCCTGAACCTCAACCTACCCACCGCACTATGGACAACATGATCAGCGCCACCCTCAGTGCTGCCGACAAGGCAGCGATCCTCACCAAGATCAACGAAATCAAAGCCCTCCTGCCCTTCCTCATCAACCTGACCGTCGAAGAGAAAAGTAGCCTGCCGAAGATGAGCACCTTCCGCGATGGCATGGACGCCGCCTTCGCCGCCGAGATGGCCGCGCACCCAGAGCTGGTCCCCAGCTTCGTCGATACCGCCGAGCTGGCCAAAGATCGGACGCTGCGCAGCGACCTGCGCGACATCTATGCCGAGCTGAACCCTCTGACGGAAGGCGTGGATGATACCATGACGGCCACGGGCGTGGACACTTACCTGGGGTATCTGAGCACCTACAACAATGTGAAACAGGCGGCCAAGCGCAATGTGCCCGGTGCGAACTCCATGAATGACAACCTGAAGCGCTTCTTCCCACGGGGTAGACGCAGCAGCGCGCCGACCAACCCGATTACTCCTTTAACCATACCAAGGGAAACGCGAAAGCGCTGCACGATCTCATCACGGGTGCCTTCGCCTTGGTCATACGCACTCACGATGCGTTGACGTAAATCAAGGGCTAGAGTGGCCATGCTTCTTCATAGCATACCTTTTCTTTTGGGCTATATAATTATTTAATATACTCTCAAGCGTGAGCACCCAACAATCACTCTCCGCTGTTGGCCTGACGCGACTCCAGAAAGCGAACGATGTCTTCGGCCAGGCCTTTGCTGATGCTGGGCACTTCGGCAATCTGCGCCAGCGTGGCTTTGCGCAAGCGAGCCACGGAGCCGAACACTCGCAGCAGGTTCGCCTTGCGAGTCTGGCTGACGCCGGGGCATTCATCCAGGATGCTTTCTTCCACACGCCGGCTCAGCAGGAGCTGATGATAGCTATTGGCCCAGCGATGCGCTTCATCGCGGATGCGTTGCAGCAACTTCAGCGCGCCTCGATCATGCGGAATCACCACGGGATCGGACTCGCCAGGGAAGAAAACTTCTTCACGCTCCTTGGCCAGACCGACAATCGCTACGCCATGCAAGCCGAGGCGTTGCAGTTCCTTCACGGCCATGCCGAGCTGGCCTTTGCCACCGTCCACGATGATGAGGTCGGGCAGCAAGACGGAAGAGAATTGCTTCTCGCTGTCCAATCGGCGCAGTGCCTCAACAGGGGCTTCCTCGGTGAACTCCGCCTCGTCCCCGAGTTCCTTGGTCGCCTCTAACAGCACGCGGGAGTATCGACGCCGCACCACCTCGGCCATGCTGATGAAGTCGTTCTGCCCAGTGACCGCACGAATGCGATAGCGTCGATAGTTTGAGGTGTTGGGCACGCCGTTTTCAAACCGCACCATGCTGGCGACGCAATGCGCGGTGCCGATGTTCGCGATATCAAAGCACTCCATCACCAGTGGCGGGCGCTCCAGGTGCAGCAGTTCTTGCAGTTCCTTCACATCGGCCATCGGGTCGATGGTGCTCATCACTTTCGCTCGAGCACCACGCTCGAAGCTGCGCGTGGGCTTCAGCGTCTTGCGCAGGTCTTCAACCATGTCGCGTAGCTCCGCTGCTTTCTCGAAGTCGAAACGTGCCGCCGCCTTGTGCATCTCTTCCTCCAAAGCGGCCACCAACTCCTTGGAGCGGCCACTGAGGAACTCACTCGCCTCCTCGATTTTGGCCTTGTAGGACTCGGGGCTGATGCGGCCAATGCAGGGTGCGGAGCAGTTCTTGATGATGTCGTTGGAGCAGTGCTTGTAGTCCTGCTCGCCGGGCCGGATGGGACGGCACACACGCAGGCCGAAATGCTTGTTCAACCAGTTGATCGTCGTGCGCAGGGCGCCGCTGTGGGCAAAGGGGCCGTAGTAGCGCGCGCCGTCTTCTTTTTTCAACCGCGTCAGGCTGAAGCGCGGGAAGTCGTCGTTCAAATGCACGCGCACCAGAAGGAAGCGCTTATCGTCGCGGAAGCTGATGTTGTAGCGAGGGCGGAACTCCTTGATGAGCTTGCCTTCCAGCAGCAGCGCCTCGGGCTCGTTGCGCGTGATTTGCAGCTCGAAGTCCCAGATACTCTCGACCAAGGCACGTGTTTTCAGGTCGTGCTGCTTATGGCGCGACGCCTGAAAGTAATTGCCCAAGCGCTTCTTCAGATCGCGTGCCTTGCCCACGTAGATCACCCGCCCCAAAAGGTCGCGCATGACATACACGCCCGGCTGGTGCGGCACATCGCGCAGCTTGGCGAGCATGTCAGGTTTTTCGCGAGGGGGCATAAGCTTCAGAATGACAGGGATTGTGAGGATGACAAAGTGTTGCAGCAGCCAAGCTGCCTTCGCCATTGCATCATGCGACTACGACGGTAGATTCTGAACCCGATGTCTCGACTCTCTCTTCTTTTTCTCGCTGTGGTGCTACTCGGTCTCCAGGGCATGATCGGCAATGCGCACGCCCAGCAGGTGACCACGCCCGTCCCTGTAGCCGTCGTGACCACGGTTCCTGAAGCAGACGCCTCCAAGCCCTTCGGTGGAGAACTCTCCTTTGACACCTTCATCAAGCAAGCGGGCATCATGGCTTGGCCACTGATCGGGCTTTCGATGATCGCCTTCTTTCTGATCGTGCTCTACACGCTGACTGTGCGTCAGGGCTCCATCGTCAGCGATGCCTTCATGAACTCGGCGGATGCGCTGATTCGCAAGCAGGACTACCTGGGCCTTCTTGCTGTGTGCAACCGTCGCAACGAATGTATCGCGCGAATCACGGCCAAAACACTGGACTTCGCCACACGCAATCCAACGGCAAGCTTTGAAGAAGTGAAGGAAGTGACGGAAGCCGAAGGCAATCGCCAGTCCAGCTTGCTACTCTCACGCATCGCCTACCTCGGTGACGTCGGCGCGGTGGCCCCCATGCTCGGTCTCTTGGGCACCACCATCGGGATGATCACCACCTTCCACGAAATGACGCAGAAGACCTACGGAGCCAATGGCCAGCTTGGCCTCGCTCAAGGCGTGTCCGAAGCGCTTCTCTGCACGGCCTCAGGTCTGGTGATCGGTATTCCATCACTGATTTTTTATTCGATCTTCCGAGGCAAGACGAACCGTCTGATTTCTGAAATGGAAGCGGCGACCACTCATTTGATGGCCCTGCTGGCGGTGCAATACAAACGTGCGGCACGCGCCGTGGCCACGCGCCAGTCGGGCTCTGACACAGCGATGTAATCTCCAGCTCCGCGCATGAACTTCCGCAAAACACACTCCATTGAGGCCATCCCCATGCAGCTCGCGCCGCTGGTGGACGTGCTGTTCCTGCTGGTGATTTTCTTCGCCGTGACCTTCCAGGCGTCGAAGGAAGAAAAGCTCATGGATGTGAGCGTGCCTGCTGCCGAAGAAGGCAAGGACCGCAAGCAGACCAGCGTGGGCGAGATCATCATCAACGTGAAAAATGATGGCGGCATCGTGGTCAACGGGCAGCCACTGACGGTCAACGAGTTGCTAGGCAAGCTGCACAATATCGCCGAGCTTTACAAAGATCAGGCGGTCATCATCCGCGGCGACACACAGACCGCTTACGACAAGATCATCAAGGTGCTGGACACCTGCCAGAAGGCGGGCATTTGGAACATCGCCTTTGCCACGCGCGACCCAAAGGACGTGCCACCTCCGACGAATTGAGCCATGAAGCCTGCTAGGTTGCCGACGATTCTTTCCCTGCTTGCCGTATCCGGCATGTCTGTGCTCACCGCTCAGCAGGCCCCACGTGCGATCCCCATTGAGCAGGACAACACGCCCCGAGCGATTCCGATCAATCCAGCGCCCCCGCGCCCAGAGATTGTCGCGGAACCGAACAAGCCAACAGGGCCGGATGAGGACCTCTTTGACTACGGCACACTCGCTTACTCGCAGAAGGACTATGTGATCGCTGCGCAGACTTACGGCCAGTATCTCTCCACCTATCCGCAGAGTCGCCACGTGCCGGACGCGCTCTACCGGTTGGGCGAGTGCTTCCGCAATCAGAACCGCACAGCCGACGCCGAACGCTACTACCACGAGGTGGTGGACCGCCACCCCAAAACACCAGCCGCAATCAATGCCTCTTACTGGCTTGGAGCGCTGAACTACAACAACAAAGACTTCAAGGGCGCTGCGACCTACTTTGGCTTCTGCGAGGCGAAATCAAGCGAACCCAAGGTGAAGCTTGCCGCTGCTTTTTACAAATCCGAGTCCTATGCCATGCTAAAGGATTATAAGCGGCAGCTTGAAGCGCTGAAGCTGGTGCTGGCGACGAAGAAGGACAACCAATTCCTAGAGCGAGCCCTGCTCGGCGCAGCCACTGCTCATCAGAGCCAGGGCAGCAATAAGCTAGCGCTCCCCATGCTGCTAGAGTTGGCCAGCACCTCCCAAGACCCAGTGGTGAAGGGTGACGCCACGCTGAAGGCCGCCATCATTCAATCGGAGCTCAAGCAACCAGCCGAAGCGGCAGAGTTGTTCAACAAGGTCGTAGAAAATCAAGCATTGCCAGCTGATCAGCGCGGGGCCGCCCTCGTCGGATTGATTGGCGAGCTGTATGCCAAGGGCGACTATGATGCGGTGATCGATACCAACAATCGCAATGCGTCCCTGCTGCCCCCGACCGACCTTCGCCCGCGCATGATGATGCATGTGGGCAACGCGCACCGCTCCAAGAAAAACTACGCCCGAGCCATCGATCAATATGACATGATCGAGAAGTATTACCCCGATCACGAACTCGCCTTCGAAGCAGCTTACTGGAAGGTGTACTGCTTCTACTTATTGGAAGATAAAGGCTTGGCCAACACTGCCGATGCCTTCATTCAGAAGTATGCCGAGGGCCACAAAGACCACGAGTTCATTCAAACGGCACGTCTGCTGGTCGCCGATTTCCACTTCACCAAGCAGAACTACAAGCTGGCCGCCGACGCCTATGCCGCGCTGGACGTGAGCAAGCTACAGGAGCGATTCCGCGCCTCCACTCTCTTCCACAAGGGCTGGTCGGAATCCGAGGCCGGACGCCACAACGACGCCATCACCAGCCTTTCGCAGTTCATTGCCGACAACGCAACGAGCGAAGACTTGCCCAAGGCATTGGCGAAGCGAGGCATCAGCCACAAGGAATCGCAAAACAATGCAGCCGCACTGGCGGACTTAGCCCGCATCATCAAGGACTACCCTCAAAGTGAAGCGCTGGAACTCGCCTACTATTTGACCGGTGTGATCCAGAACGACCAGCGCAACTGGCAGGACATGATCACCGCATTTGAAGCGTTGCTCGAAAAGTTCACCGCCAGCCAAGCCCGCGCTGAAGCCGCCTACAAAGCAGGTATCGGCTATATTGAACTCAAGAACACTGACAAGGCATTGCCCCTGTTCCGGACGGCAGTGAAGCTGGATGAGAAGAGCTACGGCAACACGGGCACCCAAAAGATTTTGCTCTGCCTCTGGAACAAGAAGGATGCAGACACTCTGGGCAAGGAGGTGGACAGCTACCGCAGCAAGTATGCTGATGCCATCATTCCTCCCAGCCTACTTGGCTACCTGGGCCTGACGTATTTTGATCGCAAAGACTACAACCGTAGTGCCAGGTATCTAACGTGGGCGTCAACGCCCGACGCGCCTGCGAATACCGACGCTCGCATCTGGAACTACCTAAGCCAGTCACTACTTGAATTGAAGAGCTTTGAGGAATGCATTAAGTCCATAGACTTTTACCTCGCTGATGCACCGGACAGCGTGATAAAGGCCAAGGCACTGGTCACCAAGGCCTCGGCGCAACTAGGCCTGAGCAAGAGCGATGAAGCCAGCGCCACCGCCGATGAAGGCCTGCGTATTGTCAAAGATGGTGGCGTGCAGGGGCAACTGCTCATCCTGCAGGGTGACGCCCTGCTCGCCGCAGGCGACAAACTAGAGACCGAAGGGAATGCCGAGGGAGCCAAGGAAAAATGGCGGGCAGCCGCCGGCAAGTATGTAGTGCCTAGCCAAGTGCTGAAGGATGACGTCGTCACTCCGTCCGCGCTCGACAAAGCCGCCAAGGCTCTAGAACGCTTGGGCGAGAAAGAGCGTGCCGACGCGCTCCGGATGCAATTGAAGCGTGAGTATCCGACGTATCAGGTGCCTTAAGGCCTGATTCTTTACACAAGCTTAAACGTTCACTGCTTGCCTTGCTGATGGGTTCCTGCCTTAATCCGCCTCATGGCTATCAGCATTGATCAAATCCTCGACGCCGCCGACGAGCACAACGCGAGCGACATCTTCCTTCAAGAGGACGAGGTGCCACGGTTAAAGATCCATGAACAGATCCATGTTTACGGCGAGGAACCGATAACGCTGGCGCAGATGACGGCGCTGTGGTCGACCTGCAACGCCGATCCCAAACATGACCGGGATCGGGACTCGGGCTTGATTTCGCATTCACACACACGCTTCCGTGTGAATCTGCACAAGTCCATTGGTCGGCTCGGGGCGGTGCTGCGGCGTATCCGCACCAAGATTCCTCCGCTTGAGGCGCTCGGCGCACCAGACTGGTTGCTGACCAAATGGGTGCAGAAGCCCTATGGCATCATTTTGGTGACAGGCCCCACTGGCACCGGCAAGTCAACGACACTAGCGGCGCTGCTGAACTGGTTGAACCAGAACCATGCGAGGCATGTGGTGACGATTGAAGACCCTATCGAATACATCTTCACCAACCAGCAGTCGCTGTTCACCCAGCGTGAGGTGGGGCGTGATACGGACACCTTTGGCCGAGGCTTGCGCGGGGCGATGCGTCAGGCACCGGACGTGATCTTTGTGGGTGAAATCCGTGACTTTGATACGGCACTGACAGCGTTACAGGCATCCGAAACAGGGCACCTAGTGCTCGCTTCTCTGCACAGTGAACGAGTCAGCGACACAATGGAGCGTTTCCTGAATCTGTTCCCGCCGGATCAGATCAACCTGGGCCTGCACCTTCTGGCGCATCAGTTAATCGGCATTTGCTGTCAAAAGTTAGTGCCGAACACCAGCGGTCGTCTGTCCTTGCTTGTGGAGCACATCGAGAACGGTGGTGCCGTCCGCGATTGGATTGCCCGGCGGGATGTGGACCACATTCAGGACTACCTGCAACGAGGGTCAGACCCGAATGCGACCAACTTCCTGCGCTCGATCATCTCGGCCTATGAAGCCGGAATCATCGACGAGGCGACGGCAATCGTTGCCACGGGCAATGAGACCGAGTTTCGCAGAGCTGCACGCGGCGTCAGCACAGGCTAAGCCCGATGAACGAATGACGAGATGCCCCGACGACGCAGAGAATCCGCGTCCTGGGCTTCCCGGGCATTCAGCCTGCACTCCGCCTTCGTCACTCATCACCCTGTCTTTCTCCACTTCATTCCATGCACGCTTACGATCTCATCGAGTATCTTTCCATGGTCATTGAGCGCGGGGGCTCCGACCTGCACCTCAGCGCTGGAGCTGCTCCCATGGCCCGCATCTATGGCAGGCTGGTACCCCTCACCGACGAGGTATTCGACACCAATGATACCCGCGAGCTGATCCTGGCCGTGCTCAAAGAAAGCCAGCGCGCCCGACTGGAGCATGAGTGGGAGCTGGACTTCGCGGTGCAGGTGGAGAACCTGGGCCGATTCCGGGGCAACGCGTGTTATGTGTTGGGTAGGATCGAAGCGAACTTCCGCTACATCCCAGACACGATCCCGGATCTGATTGATCTCGGGCATGGCCCTACCGTAGCTCGATTAGCCACGATGCGAGATGGCTTGGTCTTGATCACGGGCACAACTGGCTCGGGTAAGACAACAACGTTGTGCAGCATGACTCAGACCATCGCACGCACGCGAGAGACCAACATCATCTGCATTGAGGACCCCATCGAGTTTGTCTTCAAACATGAACGCAGCCTGATCCGCCAACGACAAGTAGGCAGTGACACGCAGTCGTTCGCGCATGCCATGAAGAGTGCCTTACGACAAGATGCGGACGTGATCGTTGTTTCCGAGCTTCGCGACTTGGAGACCATACGCACAGCGATCCAGGCGGCAGAAACAGGCCATTTGGTGATTTCTACACTCCACACAAGTGAGGCGACGGGGACCCTGACACGCATCTTCGACGCCTTCCCTGAGGATCAGCAAGACTACGTGGCAGCCCAGTTAGCGAGCTGTCTGCGCGGCGTTGTCTGCCAGCATCTCCTGCCACGAGTTGACGCCGAAGGGCGGGTGTTGGCCACGGAGATCATGACTATGAATCACGGGATTGGCCGCTGCATTCGCGAGCGTCGATTCGCCATGCTCGCCGGTCTGATCCAGATCGGATCTCGCGACGGCATGCACACGATCGATGACAGCCTTCTGCACCTGCTGAAGCATGGGTTCATTGAAGAAGATCAAGCCCTGGCTCACTGCCGTGACCGTGACTTCATATCAACCAACTATCGCAAGCACCTCCAGGAGACCGGACAACTGGCACCCGACAGGAGGAAGCGGTGATCAGCGTGTCGCCTGCGACGCGGCAACTTGGTTCACGCGCTGACCCGCCGGGTCGACCACGGTGACGGTGATGAAGAACATGACGTTCTTCTTGGTCGTTTGGCTCATCTTGCTCTGCCAGAGCCTGCCAATCAATGGGATGTCCCCTAGCACCGGAACCTTATCGTCAAAGTCAGCGCGCCGTTCTTCGATCACGCCACCCAGTGCGATGGTGCTGCCGTCATACACCGTGACAGCGGTGTTCAGTGAGTTCTTGCGGAACACGGGCTGAAGGATGTCGTTCGGCTGAGTGTAATAGGGTGGCGAACTCGTGGTCGTGACGCCAAAGCTGTAACTCGAAGTGCTAGTGCCAATGGCATTTTGAATGTCCGAGCCGTAGTCGATAAAGCCTTCAAACTCGGTGAAATTTGGCGTGAGTGAGATCTCAACGGTTCGACCGTCCGCCGAAATATTGGGCTCCACTTCCAAGACCATGCCCAGCTCCTTCACTTCAAAGTTGGTAGGTGTGGCAGGCACAATCGGAGCACCAGAACTCGAACTGGAAGTCGCATTGGTCAGGACTCCATTGACAAGTGTTCCAACAGCCGTGGACGAGCCACCCACGTTCTGGGGAATCTGTGGTGGATCAAACTCCGTGGGGTATGGGAACTCCCGAACGGCGTGAATGGAAGCCTTCTGGCCACTCTTGGCCACAATCGAAGGGACGGTCAGCACATCGACCCCCTTCTTTTGCTTCAAGGTTCGCAGGATGATCTCAAACTGGGGATCGGTGAACACCCCGCGCAAGGCAAACTGAGAAGGCGAAACACTGGTTGCCCCTGGCTGATCACTGGTGCCCTGACCGAGCAGTTCGGCAAGGCCCGGAACACCGAGGATGGCACCGGAGCTGCGCAGCCCCGCGGTAGTCAACGGGAGCCCACCCACGGGTCCCGCACTGCTCCCAGAGCCTTCAGTTTTGAAGGCCGTGCCTGTGCTGCCGCCGCTTATAAACACACGGTCTGCACCCGGCATGTTGCTGGCACCGATACCCACATCAGCACCCAATTCGGAGAATTCTTGCTGGCCAATCTCCATCATCTTGACGGCGATCAGCACTTGTTTGGGGGCTGCCCCAACGGACATTTCTACCAAGGTGTCCACGAGACCAAGATTGTCAGCCGTGTTCCGCACGATGAGCGTGCTGGAACCTGCCGAATAACTCGCTGAGGCACCTTCAGCAAAGGTAACACCCCGACTTTCCAGGAACTCCCTGGCTCCCATACGCCGCACCAACAAACCACCTGCCCCGGCTGCGGGGGCGGCAGCGAACGGATCAGCTGCCGGTTCCGCTGCTGCTCCCACCTCACCCTTTTGGATGAAGTCAGGCGGCACGCGATACTGCTTGGTGATCAGATTGGTGGACTTGTCGGTCAGAGAGGTGACGAGGACAGCATTCTCCTCCACTCGATAGGCTGTCCCGGTCAGCTGGGTGACGTAGCGCAGCAGTTCCTCAATTGGCACGTCGATCAGATCCAGAGAAATGCTGCGGTCCCGCGTTTCTGGATCCACATTCACCACGAAGCTGATTCCAGTTCCCTCCGGGTCCATATTGCGGGAGGTCAATCGCATAAACTCAATGACTTCGTCCAAGGAAGCCGCAGAGAATTGGAGCTTGGGCACCCGAAGTGTGATCAGCTTTTGCTGGAGCCGTTCACGCTTTCCTTTGATCGCCAAGCCTCCCTCACTCCCCGCTGAAAGAAGCGCTGTCACGTCCGTGCTGGGCGGCACCTGATCTTCCCAATGCGAACTGACCTCACTGAGCACTTTAGACCGTTTGTGATCCCGAGCCGCATTGAAGTAGCTCGCTCGCAACTGCTCCACCTTTTCCATGCCTCGGCGAGCGGCCATGTTGTAGCGGTCCAGGGTGATGGCGGATTGATAGTTCACGATCGCCTCATCGTAGTCACCTAGATCCGCGGCAGAACCCGCGAGGATCAAAAGTCGCTCCACCTTCTTGGCATTGGCGATGTGCTCGGGTGTCAGCGCGAGAGGATGACGCTCAGGGTCATTGGCTCGCTCACGGAGCTTCGTCACTTGAGCATTACCCGGGCTTACACTGGGTGCCAGCACGGCATCCAAGACACGCAGGGCATCAGCCTTGCGCCCTTGGGCGAGCAACTCTTCTGCCCAAGCGCAGGAAGCGTCCGCTAGCGACACAAGTAATTGGCTCTTCAAACTCCCAGACAACGGTGATTCCGGCAACGCCTCGTAGGTCTTGAACAACAGCCTAGTCGCGGCTTCATTTTGCCCTTTCTGACGCAACAAGGATGCTTCGGAAAGCTGCGCCTGCGCTTCTTGCACTTCATTTTGACGCCTCTGCACCTCGCGGTCCGTGATCGACCCTACGGAGGTATTCTCGGCGAGCAAACTCAGCCCAGAACTGAACGCAAACACGGCCGCAACCAGCTGACAAGTCACCCGCCAGTCAGTCCTGTGGGCAGAGGGTAGAGAGCTTTCGATGACAGCAAATCGCATGGGAGGGCTATTTTTAACAGTTCCCACTGATTTTCCCAAGCTCTTTCTTCCGTTTCCGACATACTGGACTGGAAGCTGTCGTATCTTAATTGAGGCGGATTCCACGACAAAAACCGAGATGAAAATCCCTAGCATAAACCCGCGTTTTTGCGTTGCAGTGTAATGCCATTGCACACACATTGCCCCCCCTCAAAGATTTACATGACATTTCCTCATACACGCTGCTCAGTCCACCTGCTTTACTCGGTCGCACTCACTACTGCATGGCCTGCTCTGGTGATTGGGCAGACAGCCTTCATGGGTCAAAACTACGCTGAAGCGCCCGAAGGAATCATTAACGTCACCCAATTGGGCAGCCCCTCCGAGAGTCTCCCGGTTGCCAGCGGGACGAAAAGCCAGATTGTGAAGTCTGCCACTGGTCCTTGGGGACGTCTCGAGTATTTTCCGGTCTTCATGGAGGCACCGCTTTCATTGGTGGAAAAATTTCCGATCCCGAACACCCGACCTCGTTGGGCATTCCCCGCCTCTTCTCTCCCGCAGCTGCACGATTTTTTCAGCAAGGCAGGCCTGGAGGAAAGCTTCATCGGCACACTCCTGATGAAGGACAGCGTCGTCATTGATGACGATATGGCGTATCTTTTCCCGCCGTTGCCCTCGCTGGAAGCCATGACCTCGCAGCAACGAACCCTTGTGTATTCAGAGCTGCGCAAGTATCCAGCCAACGAATTTCACGCCGAGCCCGTGCTCATAACGTCAGGGGATGTGGATGATTGGTTCGGCAGCAGCAAATTGCGCCCCGAAATCATCGCCAAGTTAAAGGAGTATACTTATCAGCGCGGCGACACCCTGGCCTTCAGCGACCTACCAGCCGTGATGAACTACGCCCAAGGTGAAGAAGAAGCCCGGGCCATGGTGAAGGCATTCACACGCACCCGCGCACTGATGGTGAAGATGATCGTTGAGAACAAGGCGGACATCGAAACGATCATGACCTATTGGACGACTGGCCTGAACCTCCGTCGCAAGGACATGCAGCCCTTGCTTGAGTCGATCGTCGACGTGGGCGCAGAAAAAATCGACTTGGTTCATATGCTACCGCCCTTGCCGCGGAAGCTGCTCATGACCTACCCTGACCCTGGCATGGCCAAGGAAGGTGTTTACCCCGACTGCCACTGGACCTCACTCAACTTCTTCAATTACAACGCCCAGCCTTACTTGCTGGACTCGCGGCTCGCCACCACTGCGGTGCTGGAGCGATTTAATCCAGTCGATGCGCCCTACAAGTTCGGCGATATCCTCTTCTTTTTGGATGCGCAGCGCGGCGACGCCTTCCACTCCTGCGTCTACATCGCCGACGATATTGTGTTCACCAAGAATGGAAGGAACGTCCTCTCTCCCTGGATCTTCGCTAGGTTAGAAGATGTGAAGCGAGTTTATCTCTTCGACAACAACGGGCGCATCCGAGGCTACCGCAACAAAAACGCCCCACCTATCGTCGGCAGCGACGATTAGGCGTTTAGTTCAGCTATCACCTCAATCTCCACCAGTGCGCCCAGCGGGAGCTTGGCCACCTGCACGGTCGAACGGGCGGGCTTATGGCCAGAAAAGGCAGCCTCATACAAGGGGTTCACCTTCGGGAAATCGGCCATGTCCTGAAGGAAGACTGTCGCCTTCACCACCTGTTGAAGGCCGATGTCCTGCGAAGCCAAAACCGCACGAATGTTAGCAAACACCTGCTCTGTCTGCCCTTCCACGTCCGCAGCCTCGATCTTGCCTGTTGCAGGGTCGATTGGAATCTGGCCCGAGCAGAAGAGAAAACCCATGGATTTGACGGCCTGGGAGTAGGGGCCGATGGCCGAAGGAGCGCCGGGAGCGTTATTGATGGGGTTCATGGGAAAACATGAAACAGGCAGTTCCAGTGACAACCAGATAATGACTCGCGCTCGCCTTCTTGCTTTTGGTTTGCCTCTCTTTCTGCTTGTCTACTCTTCCCATCTCTCATGCCGCTCACCTTTGTCCGCTACAAGCACGCGCGCTTCTCCGCGCGCTTCCCTGAAAATTTCCGCTACTCGCCGAGCCATTACTGGATGGCACCCGTGGATGGCGAGCCCGGGCTTTGGCGAGTCGGTTTCACCAAGTTCGCCACTCGGATGCTCGGCGAGCTGGTCGATTGCGAGTGGCAAAAGAGTGAAGGCGATGCCGTGGAGCCGGGGCAGGTCGTCGGATGGGTCGAGGGATTCAAGGCCGCGAGTGATGTCTATTGCGTGATGAACGGTGCCTTTGCAGGAGGCAACGACTTCCTGAAGCAGGACGCCTGCATCGTGCGCAGCGATCCGTATGAGCAGGGCTGGCTATACTCCGTGCGCGGCGAACCCGAGTCGGAAAGCGTGGATGTGCATGGCTACATCGCTCTCCTGGATGCAACGATCAAACGCATGGCTGAGACCTCGCACGCAGAGGACGCACCGCCCATGGAGGAAGAATAAGCTGCATAAGGTTGCATCCTGACGCTCTTCCAGGCAAACTACCCCCCTTTTTATGGCAAATCGCAAAGGCATCGTTCTCGCTGGCGGCTCTGGCACCCGGCTTTATCCCCTGACCATCGCAGTCAGCAAGCAACTCATGCCCGTCTATGACAAGCCGATGGTGTATTACCCCATCTCGTGCCTGATGCTGGCGGACATTCGCGACATCCTCATCATCTCCACACCACATGATTTGCCGAACTTCCGCAAGCTCCTCGGCGACGGCTCGCAGTGGGGCGTGCGCATCGAGTATGCTGAACAACCCAAGCCTGAAGGCCTTGCCCAAGCCTTCATCATCGGTGAGCAGTTCATCGCCGGTGGTAAAGCCGCACTCGTGCTTGGCGACAATCTCTTCTATGGCTCACAGTTCCGCACCGCCATCGAGAAAGCGACCCAGCAAGACGAGGGTGCCACTATTTTCGGCTATTACACGGCCACCCCTGAAATCTACGGCGTGGTCGAGTTCGACGCCGCAGGTAAGGCCATTAGTCTGGAAGAGAAGCCCGCGAAACCGAAGAGCAACTACGCTGTGCCCGGCATCTATTTCTATGACGAACGTGTCGTCGAGCTCGCCAAGGCCTTGAAGCCCAGCCCGCGTGGTGAGTTGGAGATCACCGACTTGAATCGTATCTACTTGGAAAAGGCCGAGCTGAATGTGGAAGTCCTGGGTCGTGGCACGGCTTGGCTGGACACCGGCTCACCGGACGCCCTTGCCGAGGCGACTGATTTTGTGAAGGTCATTCAGCATCGCCAAGGCCTCAAGATCGCCTGCCTGGAAGAAATTGCTTTCAGCAAGGGGTGGATCAGCAAGGATGAACTGCTGACCACCGCCGAGCGCTTGGGCAAAACCGAATACGCGACCTATCTGAAGAAGCTGGCCCAGTACGAAGGCAGCGCGGGTATCAAGACCCTTGGCGCTTAGTCGCCCTGGGCCTGTGCCGCCGCATCGTCCTCTGCCCAATCGGCCATCAGCCGCGAGAGCTTCCGCTTCAGGCCCGCCTTCGCCACCGGCGACATGCGGTCAATGAAGAGAATGCCATTCAAGTGATCGATCTCGTGCTGGAAGGCACGGGCCAGTAGCCCATCGGTCTCGATGGTCACGGTTGCACCGTCTAGCGTTTCATACGTGACCTTGATGTCCGTGGAGCGACGAATCTGTCCACGCAGGTCCGGGAAGCTCAGGCAGCCTTCCTCATCTGAAACCTTGTCTCGCCCAAGTTCCAGCTTCGGGTTGATGAAGATGATCGGCATGTGCGCGACCATGTCCTTGTCCACGCCATTGATCGTGAAGTAGCTGACGCACTGCGGATTGTGCGACACGTCGATGACCGCCATCTGCTCATCCACGGCGACTTGAGGTGCGGCTAGCCCCACCCCGCGCTCGTCGTTCATAGTCTCCAACATATCGGCAGCCAGCTGGCGATGCCGATCAGTGACTTGGGTGATGGAGCGGCACTTCGCACGAAGCACGGCTGTAGGGTAGCGGACAACTTTCAGGACCATGGAAACTGACTAACTATTGTTGGATTTGGCGGGGCGACCGAAGATGCCTCTCGGCTTCCGCGTTTCTTGCTCAGCAAGCAGCTTGACCTTGGGTTCTTCGGTTGGGCCTTCACTTTGAATGATAGTCACGGGTGTGCCAACACTGACTGTATCATAAATGCGTTTGGTAAAGGCGCGTGGCAACCCCCACAGCCATGCGAGGCCGGCTGCCCGGGGCGCAGCCAATGTGCATGCCTAAGCCGTCGTTGGTGATGCGCATCCAAAAGGTCATCTGGGAACCATCGAAGCAGCCGCCTTTCAGGGATTTCATCCGCGCCCATCTTGCCGTCGTTGTTCACCACCTTGCCATCCTTGTCATCGATCTTGCCATAGAGGTTGGAGTTTTTGTCCACCTTCCTCTCCTTCACAGTGAACCTGCCCGTGGGCGTCGGGTGGTTCGTTGTGCTTAAGGCTACCATGGTCCAAGCAATCTCCTGCCCGCCGCGGTAGATCGTGGACTTCTGCTGATCGATCACGATCTTCACAGAAACCGGCCCCTTCGCCGCACCGGCCGCCGCCTCATGCCATTCAAACAAGACCTTCGGCTTGTTCGGGTCCTCCGGAGGTGTTAGAGGCGTTGCAGCACTGGAACTGACCAAGGCCATCACTGCCAGCAGACACAACTTGGACGTCGTATGAGTAGGGTTTTTCGTCATGCCGATGGAAGTGTTAGGCCGCCAGATATAGCACCCGCCTCGTGCGCGACAACTGCCGCTTCCTGGATTTGCCTCCGCCTTTGGGCGGATAAGGCGAACCCCCGATCAACGCAAAACGGGCCGAGGGTTCGCCTCGGCCCGTGAATCCAAATCGTCTTCGCTTACTTGCTGTTCTCCGCAAATTGCGCGTCGAAGATGATCTTCGAAGTCGGGAAATCGAGCTTTTTCACGAATGCGGCGGACTCGGCAGCGCCGAACTCGCGGTCCATGCCACCATCCTCCCATTCCACGCTCAGCGGACCGGCGTAGTCGATATCGTTGAGCGCACGGATGATCTTCTCGAAGTTGATGTTGCCACGGCCCACCGACTTGAAGTCCCAGTAGCGCTCCGGCTTGTGGAAGTCCACATGGCCACCGAACACGCCCGCGTCGTGGCCCAGGTTCCAGGCCACATCCTTCATGTGTGCATGGAAGATGCGGTCCTTGAACTCATAGATGAACTTCACGTAATCGACGCCCTGATAACCGAAGTGCGAAGGGTCGTAGTTGAAGCCGAAGGCCGGGTGGTAATCGACCGCTTCCAGCGCGCGACGGGCGGAGCTGATGTCGAAAGCGATCTCCGTCGGATGCACCTCGAGCGCATACTTGATACCGAGCTTCTGATACTCGTCGAAGATCGGCGTGAAGCGCTTGGCGAAGTCCTTGTAACCAGCCTCAATCTGACCCGGCAGGTTCGGCGGGAAGCTGTAAACGAGGTGCCAGATGCTGCTGCCCGTGAAGCCATTCACAACGCTGACGCCAAAGCGTTTCGCGGCATGAGCGGTCTTGATGAGTTCCTCAGCGGCACGCTGGCGCACGCCTTCAGGATCACCATCGCCATAGATGTAGTCCGGCAGGATCTGGGCGTGACGTGGATCAATGTTGTCGCACACGGCCTGACCGACCAAGTGGGTGGAGATCGCATGGCACTGCAAGCCAGCGGCCTTCAGCTTCGCGCGCTTGTCATCGCAGTAGGCCTGATCGGCCTTCGGCACTTCGAAGTGATCACCCCAGCAGGCCAGCTCCACGCCATCGTAGCCAAAGGCCTTGGCTTTTTGCAGCATTGTATCCAGCGGCAGATCAGCCCACTGGCCAGTAAAGAGAGTCACAGGACGGCCCATAGTTTTGTTTGGTTAGGTTTGAGAAAGGCCGCGATTCTGCCGCAGGAAAGCAGGGCTTGGCAAAGGGAAAATGGCGACACTTCACGGACCTCGCATAAGACGGCTCCATTCATCGTCATTCAGCGGGAACGGACTCTCCTTGAAGGTGGCGTAGTCGATCTCGACCTGTCGGGGCGGCGGGTTTCGTCGCTTGATCTGTTTGAGCCGATACGTCGCCTCCCAGAAGAACAAAATGCGCTGCTTGAGGACGCCGATCTCGCGGGCCTCGGGCTTGTTCAGCATCTTGCTGGTTCGCTGTGGCAGCCAGTCGCTATAGCGGCGAATGAGCTTGGGGAACTCCGTGACCAAGCTGGTGCCGCCGTCTGTGCTGTCCCAGGCATCGCACATCAGGATGAAGCCCGCGAGGTCACCGGGCTTGGTGCCCGTTTTTTCGCGGTAGTAGTCTTCCAACCACCAGCCCAGGTGGCCCATCGTGGTCAGGCCAGACTCGTGAAGCTTTAGCGTTCCATCGCGGTAAGCCTTCTCGTAAAGCGTGTTGAAGGCAGTGATGCGATGCTGGTCAAGCTTCAGCCTCACCAGGAAACGCGCATCGCAGACCAGAACCACGACCGTGAGCACCAAGCCCAGACGCGACCAAAGCGGCGATGGCGGGGCAGCACTCGAGGACTTGGCCCCCATCACGGAGGCCACCACGCCCCACCACACCATCTCCACGAAGTAATAGTCGAATTTGCCCGAATACAGCGTCAACAAGGTGGCGCATCCCAAGGCTGCGAGCAGCGCTCCGCCCGAAGGCCTGCGCCAAGCCATGATCAGGCCCAGACCTGCGAGGGTTCCTCCTGCACCGAAGTAGAGGCGCTGCCAGGAATCATTGTAGCCACTGTGCGTCCATTGCAGCCAGCTTACGCAGTTGATGGCGATCTGTGAGCCTACTAGCATGGCCACGATGGCGAGCCACGGATTGATGGAGCGCTGACTTGGCTTGATCAGACCGCCGAGACCGAAGCCCGCCACCAGGGCGGCCAGGCAGAGTGCTAAGGTGACGTGCCGCGTGCCCAACCCTGACAAGTCAAAGGTGGTGTGATTCACCCAGGCCTGCCCGGTGTTCGCGTTCATGCCGCTCTTCACCGCGAGGAACCAGACACCTCCGGCCACAATCAGGACTGCGGGCCGCCAGTTTCTTTGCTTCCAGCCTTCTTCCAGCATGAACCAAAAGGGCAGGGCCATCCATCCGATGGCGCTCTGGCGATTGGCCAACGCTATCGCCCAGAAGAGAAAAAAGGCAAGCCAGTTGCGCCGGCCAAAGGCCCAGATGCACATCCAGAAGCAGCCCCAGTAAAGCGCCGCGCCGGTGAACATCAGGAACATGAAAAGCACCGTCGGAGAGGCCAGCAGCACGAGTGCCAGAGGCACACGACGCACCGGGCCGAGGCCTTCATCTTTTAGCCACAAGGTGAGCCCTAAAAAGGCGAGGCCAGCCGCCACAGCCAGCTGCCCATGCACCGCGATGGACATGCTGTCGGTCAGCGCGAACATGATGGCGGCCAGCGACGAGGTGGAGGCTGCCCAGGGTGCCAGATACTCGGATGTCCATGGGCGGCCACGTTGGAAGGTCTCGACGACAGATTTTAGATACCAGAAGTCGTCATCCATCACGACCACCATGGACGGCAGCATCAGCCAGATAAGGAGGCCAAAGGCACCGGCTGAACCAAGCAAGATCAGCCAGGTGAGGCGAGTGGATGAGGGCAATGAAGTGGTCATGGCAAAATGAGTTTCACTTCACCGGACAGCCGCCAGAAAGTGCCGGTCTTCACATCGAGCACATAGGCCCGGAAGGTCGCCTCCCCCTTGGGTAACGGCTTGCGGCTCAGATTCATGGGGATCGTCGTGAAGCGGCAGGTTTCCTTGCCGGTTAGCACTTCATAAGCCCAGCCAATGCGGCTCTCCTGCTCGCGTGCGTCCTTGCGGTCGGCGAGTTTCAACTCTCGCAACCTACGGGTGGCTAGGCCTTGCCACTGCTCTGGCCCGTCCTTTGGCTGAACGGAGATGGCGACGGCACCAGCGGTCCTTTTGGTCTTCCTATTTAGCGCCCAGCCACGAAGATAGACGCCTGTGGGTGCGAGACTGCCAGACCTAATCTGGCCCTCCCAGAGCTGCGGATCGTCCACCACCGTGGCTTCGGAGACAAGGGGACTCTTGATCGTCTTGACACCCAAAAGGCCGAGGCTCTCCAGCTCATCGAGCATGGTGAAGATTCGCTCCCCGGCAGAGGGTGCCACACCATCAAGAGGCACGGGCTCCACCGCCACCTGACGCAGCGCGGCAGCGGCCTCAATTTGCTGTCCCCCTGCGTGTCTTCGCTCCGCGTCCCAGAAACCATGCAGAGCACCCACACCTCCCCCCCATACAACAGGGATCAGCACCCAAAGCGCGCAGATCACTTTCTGCCAGCGCAGGACGAAATGCCCCATGAGAGCCAGCAATCCAATGTGCAGCCACAGCGTGTAGGCAGGGTAGCGGCATTCGAAGGGAATGGCATACGGATGCTCCGCCCGCGCCATGGCCAGCGCGCACGCATTGCCCAGCCCAAACAACCCGCACAGCAGCCAGGGCACCACCTTTGGCCAGTCAAGTTCGGCACGGCGTTTCCACAACACGCCAAGCACCAGGGTCCAGAGCAGCAAGGCTCCTGCACCAATCCAAGGCGATACGATCCACATGCCTTGATTGCGATCTTCCTTGTTCATCGTGAGCAACAGCTCCGACATGGGTGCGGCGATCACACGCAAGAGGAAGAGAGCATAGGTCAGCGGTTTGGCTGCAAAGCCTTGCACCATTTGCGATTCCTCTACCCCCTTGGATTCCGGCCACTCCAAAAAGAAATACCAAGTCGTGCCCGCTAGCATGAGCAGAAAGACCGCCGCACTGCTCAGCCACCGCCGATCCGTGCATCCTAACCGCATTGCCTCAACGACTAACATGAGCGCGATCAATCCCCATGAAAACCAGCCATTGAGGAAGGAAAGCGTAGCAGCGACCGCACAGAAGCAGGCGGCCAGCGTGCGCCAGATCAGGGGCCAGTGGACTTGCATCACTGTCAGCGCTCCAATGCTGCCCCAAACAACGACGGCGTAACAGATCTGCACCCCCCATGACCAATTCATCCATTGGAACGGCGACAGAATGTGCCCCACGGTCAGCCATGCGGCCAGATAACGCCAAAGCACTGGGCCCGAGAGCCGACAGCGGATCAGCCACAGCAACATCGTGGCCGTGAAGGCACTAAACATCACACACAAGAGCGATTCTACACGAAGGTCACCACCGAAGAACCGGAAGACGATCCAGTTGAATAAATGAGGCACGTCGTGCCGGCTGTCATTGCCTGGTGCATGGATGAACTCCCAGAGACTACCCGTTCCCTGCAGCATCTTTATGTAAGGCTTGAAAGACATAAACCAGGCGTCCGCATGCGGCACCAAAATGCAGTGATTCCAGGCCAGATAGATCGGCATCACCAGGAAGATGAGCGGCAAAGACCAAGGCCATGCGCGGGTGGAAACTAGGTGCGTGAAGCGATGCATGAAGGGGGCCATTTGAGATTATTGGCACGGTAGTCCTGCCAAATCACAACTAACCCGGCAATCAGAATTAATTATTATTTGGATTACTTTAACTTATTCAACGTCAACCAAGCCACGCATTGAGCCCTATAAGGTCGAACCTTGACCGCCATCCAATCAGACCAAACTCGGGCTGAGAGCACTGTGTTCCTGCCCTCACATTCGTCACCTTGCTCTCCCTTTAGCGAGGAGCCACTGGCCGTGTTGGCGAGATTGATTTATGTGTGCGCCGGCGACGACACCTCTTCCTGGAGTCCTTGATGAGATGAAACTGGACGAACAATTGGCTGGGGCCGACGAAGGGAATCCACGGCCCCAAAATAGAACGCACAAATCGACGCGTGGGCGCTTGATGCGAACAGGATACTTGTCTATCGGGTCGCTGCCACCTACCTCAGGGGCAGTAACAGATTCTCGAAAGCCTCTCCCGCAATTCCGACCGATGAGCACACCAGCCCCTTCTCTGTTCACCCACTTTCCCATTGAGGACTATCGCCATCACGAGGCGGAAATCGATGCGGCGCTGCGAAACATGTTACATGGCGGGCACTACATTCTGGGGCCTGAAGTGGATGCGTTTGAGCGTGAGTTCGCCGCGTTCATCGGCGCACGGCACGTCATCGGCGTGGCCAATGGCACGGATGCGATCGAGCTGATTCTGCGTGCTCTGGACATCGGAGCAGGTGCCCGGGTGGTGGTGCCCTCACACACGGCGGTGGCGAGTGCTTCGGGCATCGCACGAGCAGGCGCAGAGCCTGTGTTTGTCGATGTTGACCCCGTCACCTGCACGATGTGCCCGCAGGCCTTGGAGGCATTGCTCGCTTCCGATCTTGGCCAAGGAGTGAAGGCCGTGCTCGCGGTTCACATTTACGGTCAGCCCGTCGCCTGGAGCGCGCTCAAGTCCGTCACGGACCAACACGGAGTCCTGCTGCTCGAAGACTGCGCGCAAGCTCATGGAGCCACCTTTGACGGGATCAAGACGGGCGCGCTCGGTCTTGCTGCCGCTTTCAGCTTTTATCCCACCAAGAACCTCGGTGCCATTGGAGACGGCGGCGCAATCACGACCAGTGATGATGAACTGGCCGACCGCATTCGCGTGATCCGGCAGTATGGTTGGAAGGAGCGCTACATCAGTCACTGCGAAGGCGTGAACAGCCGTCTGGACGAAATGCAGGCTGCGATCCTCCGCGTGAAGTTGCGCACCTTGCCTGCTCAGATCCAGCAGCGGCGTGAAGTTGCAGCCGCCTACGCTGGCGAATTGAGTGGAGTCGCAGGCGTGGAAATTCCAGTGGCGCGGCGGGTCAGCACCCATGCCTATCACCTCTACGTCATCCAATGCGAGGCCCGCGATGCGCTGATGCAGCACCTCCAGCAGCAGGGCGTGCCTGTGGCCTTGCATTATCCAGCGGCCATTCATCAGCAACCCGGCTACGCCGCTATCACGGCACGGTCCCCCGCACTGCCGAACACGGAGCGAGTCGTCAGCCGTATCCTCACGCTGCCCCTTCATCCCTATCTCAAACCGGAAGCCGTGGCAGCCGTTTGCCAGGCCATCCGCAGCTTTGTCCATCCTTAGTCGCGATGAATGCTTTAATGTCAGACCCCATCGTTAGCTTCGTGGTCCCGCTCTACAACACGGGCGCGGCGCTGACAAAACTGATGAATGCCTTCCGTCAGCTCCAGGTGGAGGGCGGATTCGAACTCGTGCTCGTCAACGACGCCAGCCCCGATGGCACCGGCGCGCGCGCTGCCGAGATGGTGCGTGACATGCCATGCCCAGTGACCTTCGTGGACATGGCACGGAACTTCGGTGAACACGCTGCCGTGCTGGAAGGCTTTCGGCACACCCGTGGGCGATTCGTGGTCAACCTGGACGATGACTTGCAGAACCCGCTATCCGAGGCCCTGAAGCTGCTCGAACATCTCAAGACTCACGAGTGCGAAGTGGTCTATTCCTACTACGAGGAAAAGAAGCACCACTGGTTCCGCAACTTCGGCAGCTGGCTGACGAATGCATGCGCCACTTTCCTTCTGGACAAGCCGAGTGACCTTTACCTGTGCAGCTTCCGTGGCATGAGACGCGAGCTGGTAGATCGCATCACGCAATATCGCGGACCCTATCCTTATGTGGACGGGCTCATCCTCGGAGCGACCAACCGGATTGATCGTCTGCTCGTCGATCACGCCGAGCGTGATGATGGCACCAGCGGCTACACCTTGCGCAAGCTGGTGCGCTTGTGGATGAACATGTTCTTCAACTTCAGCGTCATGCCTCTGCGGGTCGCCAGCGTGCTTGGCGGCGTGCTTTGCGTCTTCGGTATGATGATGCTGCTATCGGTCCTGGTAGAACACTATCTGCTAGGCCAGCCGACCCCAGGCTGGAGTTCCCTCATGGCGGTGGTGTCGATCTTCTCGGGGGCGCAATTGCTGATTCTGGGACTCATCGGCGAGTATCTAGGACGCGCCTACATGACGATCTCCGGCAAGCCGCAATCCCTCGTGCGAACGGTCATTGTTCATCAGCCTGCGCAGGCATGACTCAAAAAATCATCATCACGGAAACCTCCGTGCGCGGGGTGAAGATCTACGAAACGCGGCGCATCATCGACCACGACCGTGGCAATCTCACCGTGGCCGAATTTGGTGAGGAGTTGCCCTTCGTGCCGGCGCGCTACTTCATCACGTATGATACCA
>Ga0247831_1003300_pt1 | contig 23876 bp, 26 predicted proteins | sample LaCruzMarch2015__9_FD_192406 | JGI IMG/M metagenome (GOLD analysis project Ga0247831, IMG submission 192406) | Freshwater microbial communities from meromictic Lake La Cruz, Castile-La Mancha, Spain - LaCruzMarch2015_1m | ecosystem: Environmental > Aquatic > Freshwater > Lake | place: Spain...
GGGGGGGGGGGGGTAATCTCCTAAATCATGGTAAATAGTTAACTCGTTTGATTTAACTCAGTTTATTCCAGTTTATTACAGTTTTTTAATAGTATTTCTAGGTATTTTTATGGTATTCTTAGGTGGATTTAGTTTATTATTTAAAGATTTATTAATAAATATTAAATAATGATAAAAGATAATTATTTATGTATTAGATGTGGTTTTAATACAAAAAATAAAAATGATATACGCCGTCATTTTTATACTCTAAAAAAAATATGTCCAGCTATAAAAAATAATATAGAATTAACAGATGAAATAAAAGAATATATTTTAAATAATCGTATATATATAATACAAAAACCAGAAAAACAAGAAAAAACAAAAAAACCACAAATAATACATAATAATCAAATAATAAATAATTATCAACAAATAACTAATTTAATTACAGGTATGGATTCTTTTGAAAAAATAAATAAATATATAAAATATAAAAATATAGAATTATTAGATATAGATGACAGTTTTAATGAAACCTTTGAATTAAAATCAAATAAATTAAAAAATAATAAATTTAAATATTTTTATTTAAATGTACAAAGTATTATAGGAATAATTGATGAAATTACTACTATTAAAGATATTAATAAATTAAATATATTCTATGACAATATACTTAATAAAATAAAAATATTTTGTGATAATGAATGGTTATCATTATTAATTGATTTTGGTATAGTAACTTTAATAGATAAAATACAATATGCATATTTAAATTCTTATGAATGTTATTTAATTCGTAAAATAATAAATGAAAATAATTATCAATCTAAACAAGAATTAAAAGAAATTTTAGAAGAGTATTATAAATTTCTAGCATGGTTTGATATCAAACCATATATTTATAGAAAAAATAATAATGAAATTTTATTTAATGATAATGATGATAAATATTACGAAGTAAATAATGATTATTCTATGTATGATGAATATTATAAATTATATACTAATATAATATTAAAAATAAATAAAACAGAACAGTCTAAAGTCAAGAAAGGTATTGAAAATATAATAAAAAAAAATACAAAATCATTTATTATAGAATTAAACAAAAAATTCTTAGAATCATTTCAAAATGATGAAGAATATAAAAATGATTTTATAAAATCATTAATTAATTAAAAATATAATATATTATATATTAAATTATCAATAATTTTAAATAATAATAAAAATTTATATTTAATTCAAAATAAAAATTGATAAATATATTAATTTATATAATATACTTATCTAAAATAATGAAAACTTATAATGTAACTAATGAAAAATATAAAGTTAATTTTAATTTGAAATTTGACTCTTTTTTTGAGTTTATTGAACAATTAAAAGAATCTAAAAAATATTACTCAGATTATTGTAAGAATAATAATATTAATATTATAGAATTTTATAATGAATATATAGATAATCTTAATGTTTTAAAGAGCGAATTATTAAAATATTATATTTTGATAACTAATGATGATAATGTTGAAAAATATATAGTTATTAACGATACAATTAAAGATCTTCATAATTTTATGCTTCAACAAATATATAAAGCTGGACTGGGTTGTTATTATAATATATTTCCTCAATTTGAAATTGATGATGGGACTTATGATACATCACAAATATCAAGATACTATATTTGCGATACAAGATTAAAAATATATGATGATTATAATGATTATTATAATTCTGATGATGAAGAATATGACGAAAACGAATATGACAATGATCCTATAAAAACTACTATGTTATATGAAGATGCTAATTTTATTCAAAGTATTAACATAAATTATTTAACTAAAACTCAATTATATAGATTAATTCATATATATACTCAAAATAGTAAGAGATATACACATTTTCAACAAGGATTTTTATTAAAAATGGGTATATGTAGTAAATTAGTGAATAGTTCTAATGAAGATTTAGAATATTCTTGTTATAAGACAGTATTAAATTTTGATAATTCATTAAATAATTATTTAGATTCGCTTACAATTAAATCAATTTATGAAAGAGAATTAGATAATATATTAATCAATATACCTAATATATGTATATCTAATATTCAAAGTAAAAAATTATTAAATAATATATCTAATAAACCAAATTTAATTGACTTACATGAAGATCTAAATGATAAATATATTGCAGTAGATTAATTACTTGATTATAAAATATTTTTTACATTAGGTTACATGTAAAAAACATATAAAGAAATATAACTTATAATAATTAATGGAAATTATAACTATTGATAATAATAATTATATATTAGGTGATTATATTCTTATAAATGCACCAATTTATTCTAAAGGTTGTCGTTCTAGTAGAGATTTAGTAAGAACAAAGAAAATAGAAGCTTCTAAATTTATATATGTTAAGAAAGTTAATGATTTATGGATTAAAACAGAAGGTAAATCAGTAAAATTTGATAAAGTAATAATTAAGGAAGATATTATTAAAATTATTCCTGAATTAAATAATAAAAATCAAATAATTAATGATGATAATGGAATTGAGAAAGCACCAGATATTATTCATTTGGATGATGATGAAAAATTCAAAGATAATGATGGTAATATATTAAATATTGAAACTCTTGGAGAAAGAAAAGTAGAAAATATATATTTTAAAGTTAAAGATATTATGATTGGATTTGAAATTAATAATCTAAATGAAACTTTAATTGATACTAGAAATTCTTATAAAATTAATATTGATTATAAATTTTTTTTTATAAATAAATCTGTTACTAACAGAATTATACAAGTAAAGAAAGAGTTGTATTTAACATATAGAGGTCTATTAAGAGTTTTATTCGTTTCTCGTTCGGGTAAAGTTGATTATTTTATTAAATGGGCAACTGAAAAACTTTTTACAATTCAAATGGGAACAAAAAATAATAAAGAAAAATTAGTTGGAGATATTTTAGGTGTTTCAGCAAAAGTTATTAAAGAAGTTTTCAATTGTGAAACAAATTCAATACCATGTGTTTATTTATTTACATTAGGATATGTAAAAGATTTAAGAATAAGTATGAATATTGATGCTAAATATAATGATGATAGTATAGTTGCTAAATATGGATTTACTAAAGAATTATCAAGACGAACTAATGAACATATTAAAACTTATAATAAAATAAATGGATGTAATTTAAAATTAAAATATTATTCTTATTTAGATCCTCAATATATATCTAATGGTGAAAATGATATTAAAGATTTTATATTAGCATTAAATTTAAAATTATCATATGAAAATTATGATGAATTAATAGTAATACCTAAAGAATATATTAAAATAATTTCAGAAAAATATGATCATATTGGTAAAAAATATTCTGGACATATTTCTGAATTAATTACTAAAATAAAAGAATTAGAAGATAAATATGAAAAACAAGAATTACAACATAAATATGAAATTCAAACTATAAAATACGAAAAAGATAAATTAAATAATGATTTATTATTACAAAAAGAACAATATGAACATCAATTATTAAAAAAAGATTATGAGTTATTAAAAATCCAAAAAAATAATGTATCTAATAAATCATAAATAATAAAGTTTTTTTTGTACTGAAATACTTAATGATATAAGATAATAAACTTGAATTATTGAATATTTAATGTCATTTATGAACTATAATAAAATGTTTGAAAAATATAAAGAAAAGAATTATTATCTAATAAACAAAACTATTATAATATTTTAAATGTACAAAGATGTAAAATATTATAATAGTTTTAATAATTTTTTAAATTAATATTTATTATATATGTATTGTCATCATTTAATGTATTTATATATCATTAATTATTAATCATTTTTATATATTTTATAATATTTGCTTTTTAATAGTTATTTTATTTATAATTAGTTTATCATAATTATAAGTTTTGACATTTATTAGTCTAAAATTATATTTACCATATCAATTTAGAAAAACTTTGTTTTTCTAAATTGAATAAAAAATATTTTTTATCCATGTATCGCCAGTTAATAAAATCAACATATGATATAATTTTTATATCTTTTTATTAGCTTCGCATTTATTAAAACTATTTTATTTATTTTAAATATATCTTTATATTTTTTAACATTTTTATAGTTATTTTTAATAATGTTGACCAACTTTAATATTATAATTAATTAAACATGATTTAAAATTTTCTATTATAATAGAAACACAATCAACATGTGAATATAATATATAATAATCATCATCCGCTATTTGTGTATATTTATATCTTTATGTTATAGTTAAATCTTCACCACTACTTATCATTGAGTGAATAATTTCTTTATTAAAAAATTTAGTAATTTGTGTTCTATTATCTCTTATTAATTGTGAATTTTTATAAATTACTTTTTTAATATGATATTTTAAATCAAAGTTTATTTTATTAATTTATACTTGAATTTAATTATTACAAAAAATTAATAATAATTAAATATCGCTAATAGATATTCAAAAAAAAATAAAAATATTAACTAACCAAATTAAAGAATTAGAATAAAACTTGAAGATATATACTAACAATTTTATTTATAACAAGTATAATTTTCCGCCAGGCGGAAAAAATTATATATTTAAAAATATTTTTCTATATATATTATATGAAAGATAGTATATTTATTAATTTGTTAAAAAAACATACAAATATCGATAGAGATTTTATTAATACATTTTTTAAAAAATTTAAAATTGGCGCAGAATTAGATTTTGATATTAAAGATGTCGATGTATGTAAATATTTAAATATTAAATTATCAACATTAAGAAAAAGATTATTAAATTTTTATACGAAAAAAGCACCAAAATATTTTGAAACAGTTGATTATGTTAGAATTAAATCAGATGATAATAAAATAATATATATGATAAATTATCAATGTTTCGAAAGATTGGCAATGTCTGGCGATAGTGAACAATCTGAAACAATTAGAATGTATTTTGTTAAATTAAGAGAATTTATTACAGAAAATCAACAATTAATATATCAAGCAATGGAAAATAAAGATGATTTACGCGCATATTCTAAATACGAAACGATATATTTTTTTGCTGTAGATGATAGAAAAAATAATATTTTTAAAATAGGTCAAACTAAAGATATTATTAATAGATTAAATAATTATAATGTTGGAAGAATAAAAGAAATAGAATTGCAAAATATAAAAAATCTTAGATTTTTTATATTTTGTACTAAATTAAAATAATTCCTAAGAATTATTTTAATTTAGCAAATATTTAGCATTAGTTAAAAATAAAAAAATAATAGAACAATGTATGAAATTAAGAATGTCAGAAAATCAAGTAAAAAAAAATAGAGAAATTTATAAAATTGAACCAAAAAAATTAAAAAAAATAATAAATGAATGTTTTTGTAAACATGTTACAAAAAAAGAAAATTATATAAAAATTTTTGATTTTTATATAATTTATAATAAAATATAAATCTATGATTTATATTTTATTGACAATGAAGAATTATATAAAGAAATTAATGATTTATTAGGAATGTATATTTATACCAAAGATAAAATAAATATTAAACCATATATAATAATTGGACAAGAATTATAATTTAATAATATATAATATATAAATTATCTATAATATTTTTATTTCTAATTCAAAATAAAAATTGATAAAAATATTAATTTACATAATATATTTATCTAAAATAATGAAAACTTATAATGTAACTAATGAAAAATATAAAGTTAATTTTGATTTGAAATTTGACTCATTTTATAATTTTATTGAACAATTAAAAGAGTCAAAAAAATATTACTCAGATTATTGTAAGAATAATAATATTAATATTAAAGATTTTGATAATGAATATATAGATAATATTAATAAATTAGAAGGTGAATTACTAAAATATTATATTTTAATAACTGATAATAATAATGTTGAAAAATATATTATTATTAATGATATAATTAAAGAATTGCATAATTATATGATTAAAATAATAAAAGAGTGTTGTATTTTCAATTTCGGTACGTTTATTGGATTTAATCATTTAACTATGAATTCAGGTGGTAGGTATCGCGAATATCATAATTTAAGTATAACCGAATCAGATGCAGATGATATTATAAATATTAATATTAATAATTTAACTAGATCTCAATTATCTAAATTAATTTTATTATATGCATTAAATGATAATAGACATACGCGTTATAGACAATGATTTTTAGAAAAAATGAATATTATTAAATTAAATTTTGAAAATCCTGGTTTTTGTATATATCAGTATATAATATTAAAATATAATATTACTGAATATATTATACATAGTGATAATCCAGAAGGAACTAAATTATATAAATCAATGGCTACTACTATCTTCGATTTTTATGAATCATTAAATAAATATTTAGATTCACTTACAATTAAATCAATTTATGAAAGAGAATTAGATAAAATATTAAAAAATTTACCTAATATATGTATATCTAATATTCAAAGTAAAAAAATATTAAATAATATATCTAATGAACAAAATTTAATTGACTTAAATGAAGATTTAGATGATAAATATATTGCGGCAGATTAATTATTATATTTTTATTGTTTTAAATTATATATATATTTATTATTATATATAATTAAAAACATTCACATGATGATTTATTATACGCTATTATTAAATCTTCACAGGTATAAAGAATTAAAATCATATAATTAATATGAAGATATATCCATTTGGAATCAAATTTATTATATTTGATAATATACCATTAACTGAAGAACAAAATAAAATTAGAGTAAAAATGTGTGAAATAAAAGAAATAAATAATGATTTAAAAAAAATACTAAAAGAATCGTGTCGTGAATTGAACTATATGATTAAGTTTTTAGATAGGTTAGAACCTGCTATATGTTCACTAGATGAAAATAAACAATTACGAATGTGTCTAATATCATTAGTAAATCAAAATAAGAAAGATTCAAATTCAATTATTTTTAATCAAAATCATCCAATGTGTAAAAAATATTTTAATACTGAAGAATTAACAATAATTTCACTAAAAATAAAAGAAAAAATAGAAAATTATCTTCATTATGAAATACCTGTTTTTAAATTATTAACAAAAAATGGTAAAATAAAAAAAATCAATATTGAATATAATATTATTGATATTATAAATAAATATAATATCAATAAAAATGATATTAACAACGATAATAATGATATCAAATATATAGACTCTGATGATGATAATTCTGATATAGAATTAATAGATGGTGTTTTAACTCTAAAACATGAAAACAGTAGAACTGAAAAATTGTTAAAATTACAAGAAATAAAATTTCCAGAAGTAAACCATAAAAAATAATAATCGTAATAATTATATTTTTATAATTATATTTTTATATTTATTATTAATTTCATTAATTTTTATTTTAAATTATGATTTATCTATTCTTGTATTAATATTTAATTTATCTATTCGTGTATTAACATTCTATTTTATTTGCTCTAAAAAATTATATTGAAATAAAAATAGAAATATTAACTAACCAAATTAAAGAATTAGTAAGAATACAAAGAAATAATTACTAATAATTATACAAATTTAATTTTAATAAAAGATAAAGAATATATATTAATTGACGATTTTGTTTATAATATAAATAAATGTGAAATATATGGTTTTTATAATAAAACCACAAATAAAATTACTAAAAATAAATAATATAAATTAAAAAAATACCTATATAATATATACTTATAATATAAAACAATTAATATTAATTCTAAAAAAATATTAAATTTTTTAATTAATTGATGCCAAAATAATTTTATTATATAATTTATTTATTTTATTTTCATAATATGTTATTTTTTCTATTGCACCACCTTCTTGCTCTATACATTTTATGCTTTTTATACATTTATCTATTGCTTGTTTAATTTTTATTAATGAACAATTAAAAAAATCTTTACGATTTTTTATTCTATATTTATATAACATACTTTTTAAACATGTTTCTAATTGCAATGGACATTTAATTTCTATATAATGTACAATAGGTTTATTATGTATAGAGTGTGTATTATATATTTTTATTCTTTTATTCATATCATCAGTTTTTCCTATTTTATATATAATTTCTTGATTAACATCATAATCTTCAACAACATAAACAATAGCACCTTCTGGAAATTTTTCAATTTTCATATCATTTTTTAATAATTTATTTTGATGTTCCAATTCATTTATTTTTTTTTGTAATAATGTTATTTCATCATTATTAGAATAAATTGAACTTCTTCTCATTAATGGTAAAACATCTTTAGTAATCCATTTTAAAAATTTTTTAGATTTTTTTGTTCTAGATAATATTAATAATGAATTTAAACCACTTTCATTAATATATATAGAATCTGGTTGTTGTTCTACTTTAAAATTTAAGTCAATATTTTTTAATTGTATTTTGTCTTCCTTATCTACATATTTAGTTATAGCTTTTTTAGGTTCCTTATATTTTAAAGCAATACCAATTTGTTTAGCATTAAACCATATTATTTTATTGTTATCAATAATTATTATAATTTTTTTATTTTCAAAATTTATAATATTATAATTAGTTATAACTTTTTCCATATATATATTAAATTAGATATTTTATAAATAACTTAAAAAAAAGGGGGGTATATGGTATACCCCCCTTTTTACACCTTATTAATTCAATTTTACATAAAAATAGTTTGCATAGATAGCTTATTAAAAATAAATGAGTTAAAAAGTATAGAATAGAAAGATCTACTATTAAATTAAGCAACAATTATAATTTTTACTGAAACTTTTTATATTAATATTATCCAAAAATTTTAAATAATATATATTTTTTTATATTTAATTAACATTAATTAAAACTAAATAATTACAGGAAATATTTTATGTTTTTATATTATATAATTTTAACCATTTTTTATAAATTTTCATAGCATCTAAATTCATTGTGTTTGATATCTATGATATTTTGCACGATTATACATTGTTATAATTACTTGTTTTTGATAATTTAAATCATATTTTTGAATTAAATGTAGTGTATATAATGCTTTTTTTATTCGCATAACCAGTTCCTTTTAATGATTTTTTAGGATGTTTATCTTCATATAAACTTTTATTCATTAATTATATTTATAATTTTATATTTATAATTTTACAAGATTACTTTAGTTTTTATTTTATATTAGTAATATAAATTATATATTTAAAACTAATTTTGATATTTTTCTAATAATTTTATTTTAAATTCTAATAATTCAATATTTTTATTTTTAATTTCATTATCATGTTTTAGAATAAGAACTTCATTAATGTGTTTTTCTTGTAAAAGTTCTGTTTCTAATTTATTAATTTTATCATATAATTCTTTATAATGACCAATATAAGAATTTTGAATTAATCTATAATGTTCTTTTATTTGACTAATAGATTTTTGGTTAACAATAATTAATTCAGTTTGTTCAACTTCTTTAATTGAATATCCACTTAATTTATTATCATTAAAATAATGCGAAATACTTGTTTCCGCTTGACAAATATATTGTGGATCAATAATTGAAAATAATAATAATTCAATATCAACATTGAATTCTTTTTTATAAGTTTTATAATGCTGATTAGTTCTTCTCACTAAATCATTAGTGTAACCAAATTTACAAATAATATCATTATCATTATATTTATTACTTTTCAATAACTTATTTGCATTTCCAATCATAAATAGATAAACACATGGTGTTTTCTCTGCACTTGTTGAAAAAACAGATTTAATATTTTTAACATCAACACCTAATAATGTAGCACTTAATTCTTCTTTTTCTTTTTGTTCACCTAAATGAACAGTAAATAAAGTTTCTGTTGCCCATTTAATAAAATTATCTGTCTTCCCAGATCTAGACACAAATAAAACTCTTAATAATCCTCTATATGTTAAATATAATTCTTTTTTTATTTGTTTATTTACAACACTGTTGTGAGTATTCAAATTAAAATATTTATAATCAATTATTTCTTGATAAATAGTATTAGTCATTATTAAAGTTTCATTTAATCTATTTATATCAAATACTACCATAACATCTTTTACTTTAAAATAAATATTATTAACTAATCTTTCGCCTCTAGTTTCAATGTCAAATAAATTACCATTTGTATCTTTAAATTTTTCATTATTTTCTAATAAAATTATATCAGGTGCAATTTCATATTTTGATTCTTCAGATATTTTTTCTGGTTCATTAATTTCTTTAATTGTTTCTACGAAAGATTTTTTTAATAATATCTTATCATATTTATAACTTTTACCATCTGATTGAATCCAAACACCTTCTTTTATTTTTGCGTATATATAATCAGTAATTTTTTTATTTTTAATTAATTCTCTACCATTTCTACTTTCTTTACAATAAACTGGAGCTTTATTAAATATATTTTCAACTAAAATATATTCATTATTTCTAATCATTATAATTTCCATAAATATATAAGATAACTTATCTTTAAGTGTTTTTTGATAAACAAATAAATAACATTATTTATCAAATAATGTTATTTATTTAGCAAATAACATTTAGTATAATTAATATATTCATTTAAAATATCTTTATTAAATAATTCATTAGTAATTCGATATAATTTAAAATTATTATGTATGTGTTTTTCAACTAATCTAATATTTTCAGAATAAAAATATTCTATTTTAATATTTTTACCATAAACTGTTATATATCTGTTATATAAAGAAGATAAATTTGATCTCCACATTCCAATTTTAACAGCATTTAATATATCGCTAGTTACAATATATATATATCCGCTATTATTTTTTTTAGTATTTATTTCTATATTATATTCATTTAATATATTATAAATATATTAATTACTAGTAAAGTAGAATACTGATATAAAATATAATTTACTAATTATTATAACATTTTTATATAAAATATATTTCTATTTATAGACATAGTAGTATTAATTTGCACATTTTGTACATTCGCATTTATAATTAATATCTAAATAATTTTGTTGTCCAATAATGATAAAAATAATAAGAAATCCTAAATTTTTATTATTTTTTATATGATGGTAAACAGGCATATTTGCTGTATAAACCAATATGAGAATCATCATATGTTAAATTTTGTATTAATTATATTTATAAGTAATAGATTTAATATTAAAAATTTTAATAAATTAATTATTATGATATTTTTACCATTTAAAAAAAATAAACTTAAGATTTTTAAGCCTTTTCTTTATCAGGTTTTTTTATTTGATATTGATGCCAGAAATTATCTCTTTCCTCCCTACTTGCAGGAAATCTTGGATGTTTCGTTGACTATGGCGTTGTCTTCAGCGGTCTAGTCTTTCTATTTATAAGTATCTCTGTACTAGTCAGACGCTTATCAATTAATTCTAGTAATTTTTTAGATACTAATTTTTTAAAGTTGGATTTTGATTCATCTAGCTCTGATTTTAATTTATCTAGATTTGATTTTAATTTATCTAGATTTGATTTTAATTTATCTAGCTCTGATTTTGATTTATCTAGCTCTGATTTTGATTTATCTAGCTCTGATTTTAATTTATCTAGCTCTGATTTTAATTTATCTAGATTTGATTTTTGGTCATATATTACATTTAATAAATCATCCTCTTTAGATATAAATATTATTCTTTGTAATAATGTAAAATGTTCCTCCTTCAATTTTACTTTAAATTTTAAATCTAATTCTACATTAGATTTAAAATCTAATTCTACTTTAGATTTTATTAAATCTGTAATTTTTTTACATACTGCATCTTTATGTTGCTTTAAGTTTAGTACATCTATATCCTTTACAAATTTTTCGAATTCAATATTATAAAATTCAGATGATATTTTTAATACTCCATCTAATACTTCATATAATTGTAAAAGCAATTCTTTATTTTGTGTGAGTGTTTCTAGTTCTCCCTCTCCCCCTCCCGATTGTAATTGTAAATATTTATTTTTATACTTTAAATATTTATACATATATATATATATATATTTAGATAATAAATATTTTTTACTATACTTAATATAAACTATTAATATTAAGTATAGTAAAAAATGTAGTTCCTGAAATAAAATCTACAGGATACCAATTATACATGATTATAATAAATGTATTAAAATTATATTTATTATAGCAAAAATAGGTTTATTGTGGTCAAAAAATTAAGAGATAAATAATATTAATACTTAGAAAAAGATATTATAAATGGGCTAAATTAAATATTTTTTATACAGCTTATAATGTGTTATTAAAAATCTATAAAAATAAATATGATCTATCAAACTTATTTATAGATTTTTATTAAAAATATTCTACAGTTATCGGTAATTCTAACGGATAGCTTAAATATGAATATTATTTAAATAAAAATATTAATTAACTTCAATAAATTTATTTTGACAGTTATTATTATTAGAATAATTTAATTTTTTTTTACTTTTAATATTAGATATACATATATCTGGTAAATTTAATAATATTTTATCTAATTCTTTTTCATATATTGATTTATATACGAGACTATCTAAATATTTATTTAGATTCAAAATACTATTCTCAATAGAATTAATTATAGAAGGACAAATACCTATGCTTGATAATAATACTTTATCTATATTTACATCATTATTAAAAAAGAATTTATTATAGTAAAATGCATATATTTTTAGTAAACTAGATAATCTTTGTTTAGTTAAATAATTAACATTTAAACTATATTTTATTATTTCTAGATTTGTATATTCACACTTAGTTAAATCAGTACATCTATTATTTAATTTAATTATAACATTATACATATCTTTAATTGTATCATTAACAATTACGTATTTATCACAATTAGAATCATCATTCAGTAAAATATAATATTTCAATAAATCACTTTTCAAAATATTAAAATGAATAAACTAAAGGTGAACACGTTAATTAAAAATTATTAATATTGAAATATTAATAATTTTATAGAAAAAAATTTGATAGATTCATTATATTAGATAATAAAAAAATTAATTAAATATAAAATTAATTTTTTTATTAATATTTATTTTACTATTAGTAGTAAAATAAATAATTAAATGAGGGTATTTTTCCTGAGAACAAATATTTAAATTATCTATTAACTATTTATAAAATTCTATTTTATTATTTATTTATTATTAGATATTTTATTACCAAAAATTAATAATAATTTAATTTCATCAAAAAATGGTGGGCTAAACATTATGGTGTAGAAAAATCTAGTATTAAATTAATAAATAATTAATTAAAAAAGTTTTGCTTTTTAATTAATTATTAAGGCAAAAATTATAATTTTCTAGATTTTTTATATCAATATCATCTAAAAAGTTTCTAAAATTGTTAATTCCGTAATTATAATTAATTTTTTATAATAAGTTTTGATAAAACTGAATAATAATTATATAAAAAATAACTTACAATAATAATATAATGAATAATATTGACAAAGGTTATCAATATGAAATATTTATAAATGATTATCTGAATACTTTAGATAATATAAAAATTTCATATTTATGGAAAGATATTCCTGAATATTTATTATTTGATTATGGTTTTATTAAATCTTATAATGATCATAGATTACAAAGAAAAACTAATAATATTAATAAACTTGAAGATATTGGTTCTGATATTATTTATATCAATCAAAATGATGAATGTATTATTGTTCAATGTAAAAATTATAATAAACCAATTAAAATAGAAGATTTATCTGGATTCTTTTTTATTATGTGTAAACATATTGACAAAATTGGTGAAATTTATTATACTAATAAATTAAGTAAAAAAATATTATTAGAATATAACGATGATGAAAGAATTAAATTAATAAAAAAAGAAATAATACAAGATACTAAAATAACCAATATTATTAAACCATATAATTATCAAGATACAATTATTAAGTTAGCTAATTATTATTATCAGAATAACCCAAGGGGTAGTGGAATTATTTCTTGTCCTTGTGGAACTGGTAAAACTTTAATTAGTTGTTATATTGGTATGAATTATAATATTGTTATTATAATTACTCCACTAAAACAATATGCTAAACAAAATATAGATAGATTTAAAATATATGAAAATGATAGAAATAGTTTATTAATTGATTCAGACGGAACTAGAGATTTAAAAGATATTAATGAATTTATAAAAAATAATAGTAAAATATTATTATCTGTAACATATAAATCTTGTGATATTATTTGTGAAATAATAGATCAATTAGAAAATGTATTTATAATTTTTGATGAATTTCATAATTTTAGTTATAATAATATCTATGAAGAATCAGATAATATTTATAAATTAATAAATAATGATAATATTAAGAAATTATATTTATCTGCTACACCAAGAATTTATGAATTAGAAGATAATAATGATATTGATGTTAATGAAATATTTGGAGATTATATTTATAAAATGTCATTTAATGAAGCTATTAAAAATAAATATATTAGTGATTATGAATTATATTTACCTATATTTGGTAATGATAATAATGAAGAAATAAATAATTTGTTAATTCATCAAGATTATTTACTTAAATTACAATTTTTAATAGAAGCTATTAAAATGCAAGGTAATTTAAAAATTATAGTATATGTTAGAACGCATGAAGAAATAGATACTTTTATTTTGGAATTTAATAAGATTAATGAATATTATTCATATGATGTAGATATTAATAAAATAACTTGTAATGATAGTTATATCAATAGAACTAAAATATTAGATGAATTTAATAATTCTAATAAAATTAATATATTATTAAGTGTACATATTTTAGATGAAGCAATTGATATACCTAGTTGTAATGGAATATATATGACTTATGTAAGTTCCTCTAAAATAAAAAATATTCAAAGAATGAGTAGAGCGATGAGATATCAACATAATAAAATCGCTAAAGTATTTTTATTTTGTAAAGACATTGATGAAAGTATATCATATATAAGTTCAATAAGAGAATATGATACTGATTTTATAAAAAAAATAAATTATTTAGAAGTTTCTGAAAATATAAAAAGTAAGAAAGAAAGAGAAATTATTACTAATGAAAATGTAGAAAAAAATAAAATAAAAATTTTAGGTATCAAATTATATAAAAGTGAGAATTGGAATGAAATATTAGAAAAAGTTAAAAAATATATAGATGAGAATAATAAAAGACCTAATTCTATGGATAATAAAAATAAAGAAAATAAAAAATTAGGAAAATGGGTTACGTACCAAATAAAATATTATAAGTATAAAAAATATATAATGAAAAATATAGAAATATACAATAAATGGACTAAATTTATTAATAATGATAAATATAAAATATATTTTGAAGATAATGAAATAAAATGGATAGATAATTTAGAAAAAATAAAAAAATATATAGATGAAAATAATAAAAGACCATCAACATCTGATAATAATATAGAAATTAAAGCATATGGTTATTGGATTAGTGACCAAAATAAACATTATAAAAATAAAAAATATATAATGTCAAATGAAGAAATATATAATAAATATACTAAATTTATTAATGATGATAAATATAAAAAATATTTTGAAGATAATATTATAGTTTGGAATAATACTTTAGAAAAAATAAAAAAATATATAGATGAAAATAATAAAAGACCATCTAAATTTGATAAAAATAAAGAAATTCAAAAATTAGTTTTTTGGTTATCTAATACTCAACAAAATTATAAAAATAAAAATGATATAATGAAAAATCAAGAAATATATAATAAATGGACCAATTTTATAAATAATAATAAATATAAACAATATTTTGAAGATAATGATAATTTTTGGATTAATACTTTAGAAAAAGTTAAACAGTATATTGATAAAAATCATAAGCGACCATGTGGTGCTAATAAAAATAAAGAAATTAAAATATTAGGGAATTGGATTCAAACTCAATTAAAGAATTATACAAATAAAGAACAGATTATGAATAATGAAATTATTTATAATAAATGGACAGATTTTATAAATGATAATAAATATCAAATCTATTTTTTAGATAATGTATCTGAATGGATAAATAATTTAGAATTATCTAAAAAATATATTGATGAATATAATAAATTACCATCAAGATCTGATAGCAGATGGGTTGAAGTCCAAAAATATAATTATAAAAATAAAAAAGCACTAATGAAAATTGATGAAATATATAATAAATGGACTTATTTTATTAACGATAATAAATATAAAAAATATTTTTAATAATAATTAATTATTTTAACTTAAATATATATTTATTATTAAATAATAATGAGTATATTTTATGCATATTCTAATAATACAGATGAATCTAGAATGACATATGATAAAGTTTGTAAAAAATTAGATAATATTATTATTGATGTTTGTAACAATGATAAAAATAATTCTCATCAATTACTAAATAAAATAAAAAATCATATTAAATCTGCAGATATTTTTGTATGCGATATCACACCAGATTGGATATTAAATGACAATGTATCATTACCAAATCCAAATGTAATGATTGAATTAGGTTTTGCTTTACAATATTTTGAAAAAAGTAATATTATATTATTATTAAATGAAAAAATTAGTAAGATTATACCATCGCTATTATCAGGTTTTGATTTGTTTTATTATAATAGTGATGATACTGATTATTATTTAAATATTGTAGAAAAGATAGAAAGTAATAATAATAATAATTATAAATCAAATGATGGATGGAAAACATTTAATTATCAATTATCTGATAAATTTATAACATCATTACAAGGTATCATAGATATTACTCTTGGAGTAATTGATTATACTATTAGAATCAATAATAAAATAAATCAAGCAGTTATATTATTTCCATGTAATGATGGTTATACTAGAAAAATTAATATTGTTACTAAAAAATTAATATTAAAAAATAAAGAAATTTGCTTATCAAATTATGATAATTTATATAGTGAATTACAACATTTAGAATTAATAATTAAATTTTAATAATGATTCTTAATTTTATTTTATATAAAATTAGAATAATATTATTTAAAAATAAATTTATTAAATTAATAATAACTGAAAAATATGAATGAGATTGGTTATGCTTATAATATGAAAGTGAACATAACTATAGTAAAAATCAGATATAAAATATGATAATTTTTGTATAAATAAAAAGTCAATGATAATTATCAATAACTAAATTATATCATAATTATTAATAATATAAAAATAATAAAAAATTGATAAATAATAATAATAAATTATAAATTAATATATTTTTAATGTATTATACAACAATTGAAGAATATAATATTTATTTAGTAGAAAATCAAATAAATGTAAATATTATAGATTTTGTAAAAGAAGTCAATAAATTAAAATATAATATAGATATTAGTTTTATTGATGAATTTATTGAATTAGTTAGTAAAAACGAATGTTGTATTTATCATAATATGTTACAAAAATATGGTATTATAAATTTGAAAGGAACAACTAATGATATTAAAAGAATATTAGAACAAAATGATTTTATTGAAAATGAAGATTATCTGCTGCGCAACGTTGCGCAGCAGCTTTCATCTGGAACTAAATATAAAAATGAATATTATTTACATCCAAGAGCATTTAAAATATGTTTAATGAGATCATTAAAAACTAAAAAATATACTAAATATTATTTACTTTTAGAAGAGTGTATAAAGTATTTTAATGATTATTAAATAGATTTGCAAATTATTAAAAATCAAAGATTTATAATCATTTGCACAAAACAAAAAAATATTTTAATATTTTTTTATTTTGCAATAAAAAATATATTATTAAATTGAAAGAAAAAAATAAAGAAAATAAAATAATAATAAAAGAAAAAGATAATAAAATTGATAAATTAGAAAAACTTATGATGAAAGCAAATATAAAATTAGATGAAGTACTTGATAAATTAGATGAAACTACAAATATGTTAGAAGAGTCAAAAGAAGAATTAGAATTAACAAATGAAAAATTAGATAATACTGATAAAACATTAATACAAGTTGCTAAAAAATTAGATATTGCTGTTGAAGATAGAGTTATTAAAACTAAAAAATCTTCAATATTAGAATATTTTATTATTATGTATAATAATAATACTGAATATAAATACTATATTATAAGAGGTCAAAAAAGATATATAAATAAAAAAATAGATCAATTAGAAGGTTACACTAAAATTAAAACAATTGAGTGCGTTCCTAATGCAAATATATTATGGAATTTTATGAAACAATTTATAAAAAAATATAAATATTTTTTTATAAATTATTACTTTAAAATAAAAAATAATAAATTATTTTTTATTTTAATGAAACAAGAATTAAAAGATAAAATAGATTTTTGTGGTAATAAACTCAATTTATTAGAAATAAATGAATCAGATTTTTTAGTAAAAGTTGATGAAATTTATAATAAAAGAAAAAATGTTATTTTATAATTAATATTTTATTAATGAAAACTATAGATAATAATAATGATTTTAAAATAAATAATTTTTATATAAAAATTTAAAGATGTAACATATTAATCTACTTCAATAAATTTATTTTGACAGTTATTATTTAAATCTATAAGATTTTGTTGATTATTATTAGAATAATTTAATTTTTTTTTACTTTTAATATTAGATATACATATATCTGGTAGATTTATCAAAATTAGAATCATCATTTATTAAAATATAATATTTTAATAAATCACTTTTCAAAATATTAATATTATCTATATATTCATTATCAAAATCTTTGATATTAATATTTTTTATATTATAATAATCATGATAATATTTTCTTGATTCTTTTAATTATTCATTAAAATCATAAAAGGAATCTGATTTCAAATTAAAATTAACATTATATTTTTTATTAATTATATTAATTGATTGGAATGTAGTCATTAATAATATAAAATTAAATTAACAGATTAATAATTAATTAATTTTTTATTTTACTTAAAACAAAAATAAGATTAACTATTTATTACAAATTTATTTAAAAAAATATTTATTATTAGTTATAATGTCACAATATAATAAAAATAATTCAGCATCAAGTAAAAAACATTTTGTATATTCATTAAATTTAGAAAATGGAAATAAATATATAGGTATAACTAGTGATCCTAATAAACGATTTAGTGATCATTTTAATGGCAATGGTTCTAAATGGACACAAAAGAATCTTCCTACAAGTATTAATTCAATCAATCAATGTAAATCATTAGAAAGTGCAAAAAATGCTGAAAGAATTATGTATTATAATATGAAAAATTATCATGGTAGCGACAAAGTAAGAGGTGCAGGTAATACAAAAAGTTATTGATAATAAAAATAATTTTAAATTAATATTATAGATTTTAATTTAAAATTATTTATCTTTTGTATTTTATTTGATCAAAAAATTGAATTATGATTTAATTAATATATTAATTATAATTAATTAATAATGTCTCATTTTACAGTAGCATTTATTGGTTTACCATCAAGTGGGAAATCTAGTATTATTAATTCATTAATTGGTAAAAGAATTTTAGAATCTGGTATTTGTAGAACTACTACTGAATATAATTTATTAAATAATATTATTGAAGATGATAATAATAATAAATTTAAAGTTATGGATTTACCTGGAATATGTGATTCAGAAGAACATAATGTAAACTTTAATGAATTAACTAATAAACATATAATTAATGCTAATTTAATTATATGGACTAGTGATGTTAATAAAGCATTTATTACTACTCATGAAGTTAATGAATATAATAGAATTAAAAAAATATTAAATAATGCAACTAACGAAACTGGTAAATTATATTATTTAATAATTATGTTATCTAAATGCGATAAACATATTAATAATGTAATCAAAAAAGAAAGAAAAATAAAGAAATCTAATGAAGAAATATCTGATTCTGACGAAGATACTGATATTAATGATTTAATAAATAAAGTTCATGAAAAATTTTCTAACGAAGATATTATATATTTTAATGCATTTGGTAGATCATTTTATAATGAAAAATCTACAGAAACATTAAAAAAGTTTATATCAAAAACATCAATGCCAATAACTCAAAATAATATTACATTTAATATTAGTAAATATATTGAAAATTATGATATATATCAAATTGATAAATATTATGATCATTTTCAAAGAAAATTTATATTATTTAAATATTCTACTAGTTCTAAAGTAGAACATATATTAGAAATATGGGATAATATAACTAATGAAAATAAAAATAATTTTTTATCAAAACTATTTGAAGATTATCCTAATATTGATGTTTCTGAAAAATGGAATATAAAAGTTTTAAAAATATTTCAATTTCTTTCTTGTGAAACTATTATAAAATATGATAATACTAACATTTTACATAATAAAATTATTTATTATTATTTATATCTTCTAATTAATATTGGTGCTATTAAACACCATTTTATTAAGTATACTAAAGAAAACTTAATAGAAAACATTAATAATAGTTTTAAGTTATTAAATTATACTCAACAAGAAGTTTTTTATAATAAATTATTATTTGATAATAATTTTTGGTGTAAACAGAGAGTAGATATTATAATAAATCTGGATTGGTCTAAAAAAACATATTATAATTTTGAGAATATGTTTAATAAATATATTTCGGATGAAATTAGTGATAAAGATTTTGAAAGAATTTATAATAGAATAAAAGAGTTAACTACTAAAAAATATAAATTAAAATATAATGAAATGAAATCTATTACCGATAATTTTAACGATTATCTTTTGGTATTAGATGATATATATAATGACTATGATTATATTTTATTAAATAAAGTAGAAATTTTATACAGTATTATTTGTGATGATACCGAAACTGATTATAATGAAAATTGCGAATCTAGTTATTATAAATTAATACAATCATATAATGATATACCATATAAAAGATTGAGACATAATCAGAAATGGTTAGATAAAAATAATAAAATTTGGAGGAAAATATATAGTAATATTCAAATTGAATATAATTTTGATTTTGATATGGATGATTTTTTACCAATGGATGATTTTTTACCAATAAATAAATTAGAATTATTATATAATAGTAAAGATATATAATAATATTTATTATAATAATATTAAATATTATTATATTTATTTCATAATTATTAATTTATTAATTTTTATAAAAAATTGATAATTAATTATAATAAATTATAAGTTATAATTTAGTTAATGGTTTATACAACAATTGAAGATTATAATACATATTTAGTAGAAAATCAAATAAATGTAAATATTATAGATTTTGTTAAAGAAGTTAATAAATTAGAATTTAAAATTGATATATCTTTTATTGATGAATTTATAGAATTAGTTAGTAAAAATGAATGTTGTATTCATCATAATATGTTAGAAAAATATGAGATTTTAAAATTAAATAAAGGAACCTACGATGTAAAAATTATGTTAAAACAAAATAATTTTATAGAAAATAAAGAATACCAGCTCCGGAACGTTCCGGAGCTCAGACCACAAGGAGGTTCATCAATAAAAAATGAATATTATTTACATCCGAGAGCTTTCAAAATATGTTTAATGAGATCAAAAAATAAGAAAGAATATGCATATTATTATATTTTATTAGAAGAGTGTATAAAATATTATAATGATTATCAAATTCAATTGAATAAAAAATATATTATTAAATTGAAATCAAAAATAATTAAAAAAGATAATAAAATTGATCATTTAGAAGAAAAATTAAATACTATTATTACAAATAATGAAAAATTAATTAAACAAAATGATGAAACAAAAATAATGAATACTAAATTAATTGAACAAAATAATAAAACACATAAAATGAATGAAGAATTATTAAAATCAAATAAATCTATGGAAATATCATTAAACAAAGCCAATTATAAACTAGATGAAACGCTAGATAAATTAGATGAAGTTCACGAAGAATTAGAAACTACAAATACTGAATTAGAAGATACTAATGAAAAATTAGATATTACTGATAAAACTTTAAAAATAGTTGCTAAAAAATTAGATATTGCGGTTGAAGATAGAGTTGTTAAAACTAAAAGTAAATTAAAATATGAATCATTTATTGTTATGTATAATTCAAATGAAGATTATAAATATAAAGTAATAAGAGCTAAAAATGAATATATAAAAACGAGAATAGATAATTTAAAAATAGAAAATTATATTTTAATAGAAGGATTGTCATTAAATAATGTTCCAAATGCATCAGCGTTATGGTGTTTAATAAAAGAAGAATTAAAAGATAATATTGATACTTGTGGTAATAGATTAAATCTGATTAATATGAATGAAACACAATTCATATTAAAAATTAATGAAATTTATAATAAACGTAAAACAATTGTTATCTAAATAATATTATTTTAAGATATATATATTATTCATTATATATATTTTGAATAATTATAGTATTTTTGTATTACACCATTTCGATAATTTGTATAGACAATTAATTATTTTAGATATTTATTGCTTATCCTGGATTACACAAAAAATGGTGTTTACTAGTTATAAACCCTAATTGGATTAAAGTAAGTATTGATATTTAATATTATTTTATAAAAATTGATTATAATAGTTATCATTACATTAAATTTTATAAATTAACATGGAATTAAAAACTATTAATACAATTTCTGATTTACCAACTTATGATGAAATAAATAAATTAAATCGCAATGAAAACAATCTAACACTTGTATTAAATACTATAATAGGTTTTATTAATACCAAAATAGTAAATAAAATAAATAGTAAAAAAGATTTTATAAAATTATTATTAGATAAATCAATTAATAGATTTAATTATAATATAAATTATTATAATGTAATTATAAATAATTTACAAGATATAGAAGATAATCCGTATTATGGAGTATCATTTAATAAAATATCTAGAAAAATATTATTTACTAATACTTGTACAATTTTATATTATAAAATTAATAATAATATATATAATTTATATAATTTTGTTGAAAATAATTTAATTGATAAATTTAATACTATATTATTAAGTTGTTTGTTGTCATTATATTATTTATTTGATAAAATAACAAATGATTCAAATTTATGTTATAATACTACTTTTTATGAAAATTTTAAAAATTTATATCTTTTTAAATATACTCAAGAATCGCAAAATACTGAATTAGACAATCTTAATTGTTTAGATTAATAAATTATAATTTATTTTATAGTATTACAAAAATAATATGTATATGTGTTAAATAAATTAATATTATTATTATTTTGTTTTTCAGTCATTATTATTAGAAAATAATGACTAATTTTAGTAATAATGAATATAGTATGGCAGTTTTTCTTGAATGTAACAATTTGGAGGAATGTATTATCCTTTTTACCGATAGATAATCTTATTACATTTTTTTCACTATTGTGTATCATTTTTTAGTGAAATAGATTTAATATCATCCTATTATTTTAGAAAATGTTAAAAAAATTTTATTATTTATTATTTTAATTTTAATTAATTATTTTTATCAAAAAATTGAATTATTATTTTATTAATATATTAATTATAATTAATTAATAATGTCTCATTTTACAGTAGCATTTATTGGTTTACCATCAAGTGGGAAATCTAGTATTATTAATTCATTAATTGGTAAAA
>Ga0247831_1003301_pt1 | contig 23875 bp, 24 predicted proteins | sample LaCruzMarch2015__9_FD_192406 | JGI IMG/M metagenome (GOLD analysis project Ga0247831, IMG submission 192406) | Freshwater microbial communities from meromictic Lake La Cruz, Castile-La Mancha, Spain - LaCruzMarch2015_1m | ecosystem: Environmental > Aquatic > Freshwater > Lake | place: Spain...
CATCAGAAGCCGGGCCCGCATCGCGGGGGTCGATATCTGGCGTATCCTGGATGCCGTAATCTTCGGAATCATCGGCGCGTTCAAGAACCGGATTGCGCTCCAATTCTTGTTCGACATAAACGGCCAACTCAATCGTGGACATTTGCAACAGCTTGATCGCTTGCTGCAATTGGGGCGTCATAACAAGGCCTTGGCCTTGTCGAAGCTCCATGCGCGGTGCGATAGCCATTCTACTCGTCCCCGTTAGGCCTTAAAGTCCGCTCCAAGATAAACACGGCGGACGTCGGGCTGGTTTAACACTTCGTCTGGCGAACCTTCAAACAGGACCTCACCGTCGAATATAATAGTCGCACGATCAATAATATTCAGTGTATCTCTGACATTATGATCAGTGATCAGCACACCAATGCCACGTTGTTTCAAAAATCCGATCAAATCACGGATATCTGCGATGGCGAGGGGGTCAATCCCGGCAAAAGGCTCGTCCAAAAGAATAAAGGACGGGTCGGTCGCAAGCGCACGCGCGATTTCAAGGCGACGTCTCTCCCCGCCGGAGAGCGAAGTTGCCCGCTGTTTGCGGAGCCGATCGATTCGCAACTCGGCCAAGAGTTCACTCGCGCGCTCTTCACGGGTGGCAGCATCGGGTTCGATTGTTTCTAGCACCGCCAGAACATTGTCCTCCACACTCATCCCGCGAAAGATTGAAGGTTCTTGCGGCAGATAGCCCAGACCCAGCCGCGCCCGAACATACATCGGCAATAGCGTCACGTCCTGACCGTCGATCGAAATATCGCCAAAGTCGGGCTGAATCAGGCCCATGACCATGTAGAAGCACGTCGTTTTGCCGGCGCCATTGGGCCCCAGCAGACCCAGAACTTCGCCGCGCTTGAGGCTGAGCGAGACGCCATTGACGACTTGCCGACCTTTATAGGCTTTACCCAAGTCGCGCGCGATCAAACCCATTTCATCGGGCGATACAGCGCTGGTAGCGGTTTGGGGTCGGCTCATCGTCGAAAATCCCTCTAACGTCTGGCACGATCAGGTTGCGAACTCATTTGGAGGCTGGGCCGCCCTTGGTCGCTTGGCCATTGTTCGGGAAAATCACTGCGCGCACGCGACCGTCCATGCCACGCATGGTCGAAGCCCGTGTCTTGGTGTTTAAGGTCAACATCGAGCCTTTCAGAACACTTTGGCCCTGAACAGCAACAACATTGCCAAAAAACTGTACCGTATTGGCTGGAGCATCGAAGATGGCCCGGTCACCCCGGATTCGTTCAGTTGGGGTGACATAGAATGTCTCCCCCTCTGTATAGACTTTGTCGATATTGCCGTTGGACCCACTGGTTCCGCGCAAATATGTCAGGCGGATCCTCGGCGCACGAAGCACCGCGCCAGCTTGCGCCACCGATGCATTGCCCACCAGGGTGCTGACACCGGCTGCTGGATCATACACCAAATCATTGGCCGACACTTCTATCGGCCCATTGCTGCTACTTGACTGCGCTAAGGCTGCGCTACCGACAAGGCCAAAGCCGAGGAGCATTGCAAAACTGGGTACCGCAAGGTTCTTAAACTGGGTCATATCAAGTCCATTGATAGAGATTCGACACTTCTAGCCACCAGACGCACGAGGCAGATATTAAAATTGTCAGTTGAGCTGGGCAATCACGTTACCCGTTAGGCGCAATCGCCGACTTTCCGTATTATACTCATAACGGTCAGCGGCCCCCGTGCCTAGCTCTGATCGAATGCGGATTGCGCCCGTGCCTGTCAAGTTTCGGGTTTCCTTGTCGAAATAGGCACGTTCTGACGTCGCTTCGCCGTTCTTGAAAGTTACGCGCGCATCGCCGAGCAGGGCAATCGCCCCCTTGGCTTCATCCCATTGCAGGGATTGTGCGGTGGCGGCCTCGCCGCTGGGCAATACGATCTGGGTGCCGCCTTCTAATGTTAGAACAGAAGGGTTAGACGTCCACATGGCCGAAATCCCCGTTGCCCGTTCGCCCGTTTCTCGCGAGAAAACGACATTGCCTTTCAACGACAGCGTCTGGACATCTTGCGACCAAATACCCTCGTCTGCCGTTGCGACGCTACCATCTGCGGTTTCTAGTTTTGGCTTTTCAAGCCGTACCGCCCCAGCAGGGTCTGAGATACTGCGCGTTGCTTTCAAGCCTGTGACCTTTAGCCGCTTGCCTTCGCGTGTGTTGCCCACGAACTCAGGTGCATCCATCACAAATTGATCGCCCTGAACTAGCTTGCTGGTGTCAATCGCGGTCCCCTGCACCCCACGCAAAATCACGCTGCCGACCAAGAGCAGGGTTGATAGAGCCGCCCCGGCCAGAAAGACCACGCGCGTGGTCTTTACCCGGATGGTACGCACGCGCGCATCATTTGGCGTCATACGCCGCCTAGCGGAATGGATGGCGTGGGTGTCGAGAAGTGTCATGCGTGGGAAAAGATGTCTGACTCAGCCCAGCCCATCAAGTCCAAATCGGCCCGGACCGGCAGAAAGTCAAAGCAGGCTTGTGCCATTTCCATGCGACCCTCGCGCTTGAGCATATCAACCAGACGGGTTTTGGCGGCATGCAGATAGAGCACGTCTGAGGCCGCGTAAGCCAATTGCGCCTCGCTCAATTGTGCCGCGCCCCAGTCAGAGCTTTGTTGTTGCTTATTGAGCTCAACGCCAACAAGTTCTTTCACCAAATCCTTTAAGCCATGCCGGTCGGTATAGGTGCGCACCAATTTAGACGCGATCTTGGTACAGAAAATCGGGCCGACCTCTATGCCCAAATATTGCTTGCACATCGCCACATCAAAGCGGGCGAAATGAAACAGCTTTTCGACCTTCGGATCAGCCAGAAGGGCCCTCAAATTCGGACAGTCATAGGCCGGACGGTTCAGGCGGACGATATGCGCATTCCCGTCACCAGAGCTAAGCTGGACGACGCATAGAGCATCGCGTACCAAGGACAGGCCTAGGGTTTCGGTATCGACGGCCACAACGGGACCTAAATCCAAGCCATCTGGTATATCGCCCTCGTAAGAATGAATTGTCACGTCTAAAGCCTCATCTGGTCACAAATTGGGGGTCTTGGTGCACCAAAGGAAGGGGCGCGCCAAGCATTGCCGACTTCTCTAAGCCTTTTTCCGCTGCACCGCAAAAGATGTTGATTGTTGATTACAGGCCCGGATAGGTATGCCCCTTTTAGAACGACGCGAGTTCGAGCATAGAGGCGACGATATCGGCGTTTCACCAGCGCCATGGCAGGCGGGATAGATGTAGGTTGAGACTTCATGAGTAGTGAACGCGATACAGATTCTGACTGGAACCAACTTGGTGAGGTCGACCCCTTTTGGGCTGTGATTACGGATGAACGCTTTCGCGCGGGGAAAATGGATAAGACCACCCGAGAAGCCTTTTATGAAAGCGGATTTGGTAATATCGACCAATTCCACATTGGCCTTAAGCTCTATTTTTCTGCACCTGATCATTTTGACGCCTGTTTGGACTTTGGTGCCGGTGTCGGGCGATTATTGGTGCCGATGGCTAAGCGCGCAAACATTGCCGTGGGCGTGGATATTGCCGATTCTATGCGAGCTGTTTGTCAGGCGCGCTTGGATGAATTGGGTCTTTCCCATGTGAAGCTTGTTGCGACGCCCAAGGAAGCTGCCACATTTGGCCCGTTTGACTGGGTCAACTCCTTCATCGTGCTCCAACATATTCCACCTGCCCGAGGCTTGGCGTTGATTGCGGACTTAATTGCGACAGTCAGGCCGGGGGGCTTCCTTTCCCTGCACGTGACGACATTTCGAGATGCGCATCTGATGTCCCAAGACACTGCAGGCTCGGTGAGAAAACTGTTGCGCCAAGTTCGGGCGAGCTTGGTTTCAGGCCCACAGATTGGGCAAATCAGTATGTTTGACTACGATTTGGGGCAAGTCCTCGCCCTCCTAACCCGCGCCGGTTGCCCCCGTTTTGTCTTGGAACACACAGACCACGGCGGCCATCATGGCTACATGATTTATGCGCAGAAAGTGGCGGGGTAGCGGCGCTCGTTATCCTTCTATGCAAGGGCAGGCAAGCATTTGGAAGATTAGCTATAAAGGTGATTTCTGGTACGCGTATGTTGGGTGTGGCAACTTCATTCAGAATGCGCCATAGTTTGTTGCACCACCACTTTCACCGGTTTGGAACACAAATATGCTGACACAAGGTGACGACTATCCAATTCATCAAACCGCTGAACCGATTGCCTATTCGGGCACGGACCGCAATTTTTACGATCGGTATTTCTTCAATGGATACCAAGCAGATGGCAGCGGCTTTTTCGCTTTGGCTTTTGGCGTTTACCCGCATCTAAATGTCGCCGATGCGCATTTCTGTGTTGTTCGAGGCGGTGTCCAACATTGTCTGCATGCGTCGCGGCTTCTGGCGATGGAGCGGATGGATTTGTCGGTCGGGCCGATCAAAATTGAGATTGTCGAGCCCTTAAACATTCTGCGCATTATCGTCAGCGCACGCGAGGGATTTAGCGCTGATCTAACCTTTACCGGGCGCGCCTTTCCGGTCGAGGAGCCGCGCTTTACCCGCCGCATCGGGCCACGCACCTTCATGGATTACACCCGAATGACTCAAAACGGGCATTGGTCGGGCTGGATTGAGATCGATGGTGTGCGGGAAGATGTCGGCGGCAGTGTCGGCACGCGCGACCGCTCTTGGGGCGTTCGACCCATTGGTGCCAGTGACCCCCAACCGACCGTACCCCAGCAGGTGCCGCAATTTTTCTGGATTTGGAGCCCCGTGAATTTTGCTAATGCCAGCCTGTTCTTCCACATCAATGCTGATGGAGACGGAAAGCCTTGGAATAGTCGCGCCGTATGGTGCCCAGACAAGGCAGGTCCCGATGACAGGATTGAGACCGAGCATGCGTCCATGTCCCTGACACTCATCCCCGGCATGCGCCACGCCAGCTCGGCGAGCTTGATTATCGAAGCCGAAGGCCACCCAGCACGCCTAGCCACTTTCCAGCCAATCACCACCTTCTTGATGCGGGGTCTTGGCTATGGTCACCCCACTTGGGGGCATGGCGGCTGGAAGGGAGAACTGGTCACCGAGCGGGAGGATATCGACCTTTCCAACATCGTGCCGGGTCGCCCGGACCACCTTCACATCCAAGCTGTTTGCAAGGTGACCGTGTCAGCTGGCGGCGAGACTGAAGTGGGCACCGGCATCCTCGAACAATTCATCATTGGCGCATACGCCCCCTTAGGACTGACAAGCCTTGCCGCAGATTGATCTCATCCCCGCACCGGTCGACATCAATGCCGATTGGCTAGCACAGCACTTGGGCCGGGCCGTTTCTAACGTTACTGCCAAGCCGGTCGGTACCGGGCAGGTTGGCGCGACCTATCGTTTTTTGCTGACAGATCCAGACCCAGCCCACCCGGCGTCTCTGATCGGCAAGTTCATGTCGGAGGATCCTGTCAGCAGGGCCACGGGCATTGCGCAATTGAGCTATGTGAGGGAAGTGAAATTCTACCAGAATTACGGCAACACCAAGCCCCTGCCGATTCCCACGGCTAGATATGCCGCCATTGATGAAGCTAGCCACGCTTTTGCGTTGCTTATGGATGACTTTCCGGGCCATAGGCCGGGGAACCAACTCCTGCCCGCGACGCTGGAGGAGGCAAAGCTGGCGATGGTGGCGGCGGCCAGCATTCACGCTGCTTGGTGGGGCGATGCTGGGCTCGACACCCATACTTGGCTAAACGGCTCGCACGCTGCTTCTGGAATGGATGTCGACGCCTTGTTTGAAATGCTGTGGCCAGCCTTTTGCGCGCGCTATGCCGATCAGATCAACGATCAGATCCGCACCACGGGCCAAGCTTATTTGGGTCGAATCAATGCGTGGATTTCGCGGCGAATCGGACCACGGTGCCTCACTCATGGTGACTTCCGACCTGATAATATGTTGTTTCAGGAAGGCGATGCCGCCCACCCAATTGTCATCGTCGATTGGCAAACCGCCGGTGTGGGCAATGGTGCCACTGATATTGCCTATTATCTGGGTACAGCCCTGACGCCAGAGATGCGCCGCACGCATGAGCGCACTTTGATTGATCTGTGGATCGCCCAATTGGTGAAAGCCGGGGTGCCCGAAGCCGATACCGAAACCCTATCGGACACCTATCGGCGCGACGCATTAGCGGGTTTTCTAATGGGTGTTCTTGCATCCATGATCGTGGCCCAAACGCCACGCGGCGACGCCATGTTCCTAGCCATGTGTGCCCGTGCCGCCGCGATGGTTGAGGATCACAGCTCAGTTGGGTTGATCTAGCAGGGGAATCGGAGTCAAAAGTTCGCTTATCTATAGGTTTTATTGGCAATTTGCACTTTCCCGGCCAGGTTTCGACCTCGACGACGCCTTGGACCTGCTTCGGTCTGCGCCCGCGCGATCGGCACCACTGAAATGATCCTGTTCGACACCAACGCAATTTCGGAGGCGCTTAGACCATCGACCTTGCCAAACGTCGTGAGCTAGGAACACGCAAAGTTGGCTATTTCGCAGGCCTCTGCATCACGCTGGTTAATCCTTGGGAGGTTTAAGGTGCGCGACGCTCACGGTGATCCGCGATCATTTCGCCTCTGTCTGCGCAAGTACTCCCTCGACTGCATCCATCACGAAGTCCACAACACTATCAAAGAACTCGGGGTCGGGGCGGCGCGAATACTCGAGCGCTAAACCGCGCGTCAATGCACGCATCGCGTACTTGTAAACGCGAAAGTCAACGGATTGTTCGCTAAAGGCGGCGAGCATGCCCGAAAGCATTTCGTCGGCAATGTTTCTCTCTGTTTGAAGGTAGGCCTCAACGCGATCACGCAGCACGTGATCGCTTTTCGAGGCAATCCAAAGTTCCAAGAGAAACCAAGTTGCGGGGTCACGGTAGGCAGCTTTCAAACCGACGCGCGCTCCAGCAAGATCTGCGCGCGCTAAGTGCTTAAGCGAGTCCTCGTACTGTTGCTGGCGCCGTTCCAGAACCTGGGCGCAGGCCGCCGCCATCAAGTCGACGCGGGTATCGCCGAAGTGATGCTGGATTGCGCCGCGACTAAGCCCCGCCCGCTGAGCGATCCGTTTCATCGTGGCACCCGCGTAGCCGTTCTCAAACACGACCGCGATCACCGCGTCGAGCAGCTTTTGCTGGGTGTCTGCCGCCTTCATGATGCCCCTGCGCTCCCGTCCTCCCGGCCCCGCGACACGGATCTTTGACCCGCACAGCGACGAATCGCACTGTGGGCTGGGCCAGTGTCACTAAACTGAAGCAAAAAAAGGTTAGAGGCAAGATACATACATCGATGTATGTTTTTGGAGGGGTCCAATGAAGTTCGCCGGGAAACACCTACTATTCGGATTGCTGGCGGCCGCGTCTGCTGCGCCGCTGTCGTCTGCGATCGCACAGGAAGCGAGCGCTCAGCCTGCTGCAAGCGAGGCCACGGACGAGATCGTGGTGACTGCACGCAAGCGCGAAGAGCGTCTGAGTGATGTTCCCATCGCAATCTCGACCTTTAGCGGGGACCAGCTCCAAGACAGCGGCGTAGCCAACCTCACAGACCTTTCAACGGTCGCGGCAGGGGTCAGCTTTCGCCAGGACGTCGCCGGGCGCGCCTCACCAAGTATCGTTATTCGCGGCATTGGATTCGATGATTTCCGCTCGAATGGAAACCCGGCCGTCGCGGTAAGTTTCGACGAGGTCTACCAGGGCTCGAATGCGCTCATCGGTGCCGGCTTGTTCGACATCGACCGGGTAGAAATCCTAAAGGGCCCGCAAGGCACGCTTTACGGTCGCAATACCACCGCCGGTGCAGTCAACGTAATAACGCGCGCTCCGGGCGACGCTCTAGAGGTGAATTCGTACCTAGAGTACGGCAGCTACAATCGCGCTCGTGCCGAGGCAGGGGTGGGCGGCCCGCTCAGCGACATTGTGCGCTTTCGAGTGGCAGCGGTCTATGAGTCGGGAGGTGGTTTCCTTACGAACAAGGGCACAACAACCTTTGCAGGGTTAACTTCGGCGCAGGGTGTAATCCCGGCGCTGCCGTTCGTTCCGGAAACTGAAAACGTCGGCGACGCAGATTTCCTTGCCGCCCGCGGCACGCTTGTCATCGAACCTTCCGCTGAAACCAAGATCACCGCGCAGCTCAACTACGCCCGTGACCGGGGCGACAACAGCCAGTCGGATGTGCTCGGGCGGTCTGCGACCGGCTTCACCGAGCCAGATGCCGATCCGTTTACGTATTTTGGCAATCTGGCGCCGACGATCGACTCCGATCAGACCGGCTTTAGCCTCCGCTTTGAACAAGCGCTGGGCGGGGCACGCCTGACTGCAATCGGCTCATACATCAATCTGGATCGCGCATACACATTTGATCCTGGCGACCCGCGCCGTCGCTTCGATCTCAACTATGCCGACGACCTCGAACAGTACACCGGTGAAATTCGTCTGACCGGATCAAGTGGAGACAACGTCGACTGGACGATTGGCGGGTTCTATTTCCAAGATGAAGTCCGTCTTCGCAGCCTTCTGGACGCAAGCGATTTTGTTAGGTCGATTGTCGCCACAGACTATCTGCAGATGCGTGACAGCTGGGCGGTGTTTGGTGAGGCCGACTGGCGGCTTTCGACCAAGATGACGCTGACGGCCGGCCTTCGCTACACAGACGAGTCAAGCGATTTTTCTGGTTCAACGAGGGACCTTAATCCTTATGGAAATAGTGTCGCTGCGGCGGCGTTGGGATTGCCAGTGGTTTTCAACAACGCATTTGCCGATGACAATCTCTCGGGAAGACTCATTCTATCCTATCGCCCGGTAGAAGACGCGCTGCTCTACGCTTCCTACAGCCAGGGTTACAAGAGCGGCGGATTTGATGGGTCGACTATCTTTTCCACACCCGAGGCGTTGCCTTTCCAATCAGAGAATGTTGGTGCATTCGAAATCGGTGCCAAGTTCCTCAATCCGAACTCGCCGTTCAATATGACGATCGCAGGGTTTCACTACAGCTTCGACGACCTGCAGGCTAATTCGGTGCGCCAAACCGCCGGAGTCGCGACAGCGGTGCGCACGAACGTGGCCAAGGCGACTGTCTGGGGTGGGGAGATTGAAGCCGTGATCCGCCCAGTTCGGAATGCAAGAATCGGCTTGGGATTGGCCTACCTTAATACCAGCGTCGATGACTTCGTGTCCTCGGATCCCGCGGAAGTAGCTCGGCGAAATGGCAACGAACTTCCGGACTCTCCGGAAGTCTCCTTCAATCTCGATGCAAGGTACGCCTTCGCGCTCGCGGGCGGCTGGAAGCTGGAGCCACAAATGAACTTCAGCTTCATTGATGATCACTTCAAGGAAATTGACAACTTCGTCGAAGTAGAAGGTTACGGCAGGCTCGACCTGCGGCTGGCGCTCTCGACGCCTGATACGCGATGGACCTTGGCCGCCTTCGGCCGCAACGTTACTGATGAATTGTACTTCACTGGAGTTATCCCAGCCACATCTGCCGGCGCGGTGATCGGCCAACAACGCATCGTAGGACGGCCTGCAACGTACGGCATCTCGTTGGGCTATGCGTTCTGATGGCGTCTACGCTCATTGCGCATATCTCAGATCCGCACATCGTCGAGCATCCCAAGCTCTGCCATGACATCGTTGACACGCGCGCCAATTTGGCGCGCGTGCTCGCGCGAATTGACACAATGAGTCCAAGGCCGGACTTGGTGGTACTGACGGGCGATCTGGTAGACGAACCAAAGGCCGAAGCCTACGCCACCTTGCGGGAGACGCTCGCATCTTTATCCGTCCCGCTCATTCTCTTGCCGGGAAACCATGACGATCGGGTACTGCTCGCGAGCTCTCTTCCAGAGCACGACTATCTGCCGCGTGATGGTGAGAAGGCGCATTTCGTCATTGATCGGCCTGATGCACCTCTTATAGTTGGCTTCGATGCCGTCGTTCCGGGATCAGAGCACGCGCACGTCGGAGAGGAAGATCTGGCTTGGCTGGCGCGGACGCTGAGCAAACGTCCCTCACGTCCTACGATGCTCATGATGCATCATCCGCCTGTCCATACCGGGCTCGCCTTCATGGACGCCATGCAGCCAGCGCTCGACCCACGCTTTGAGTCGCTCGTCAGTCGGCATCGCAAGGTCAAGTTGATTGTGTGCGGACACATGCATCGGTCAATCGACGCGGTTTTCGCAGGTGCGCGCGTCGCCGTGGCGGGAAGTACGGGCTTTCAGTTTGAATTTGCTTTTGATCCTGAAACCCCGCCTCGTTTCTCGCTTGAGACCCCAAGTATTCGGCTCCACCACTGGAGCGGCGACAACGTAACGTCGTTTGTGGCACCGCTCGCCGACAATTGGCCGAGCTTCGGCTTTCCAGGGGTGGACGAGATTACGTGGCCCCAGATGATGCGCCGTATGCGCGGCGGGGCGTCGCGTGGCGAAGTCTATGCGCCAAAGGCGGCGGCAGAGTGATGTCGATACAAGGGGAACGCCCCCACTTAGTTCAAACTTTGAGTTATGCCGCGCCAGGTGTGGCGATCAAAGCGCTGACGCTGCCATTGCTCGCGTATCTGCCGCCGCTCTATGCCAGTTTGCCGGGATTGTCGCTGTCCACAGTGGGCGTCATCTTCATGCTGGCTCGCATGTGGGACATTCTCACCGACCCACTTGCGGGCGCAATCATGGACCGATCGCGCCCGCCGCTGGGCCGTCGAAAGTTCTGGATTGCGCTGGCGACACCAGCCTTGATGGCAACTCTCTGGCCCTTGTTCAGTCCGCCCCAGACGGCGAGTGCAATTTACCTCGGCGCGCTGCTTTTCCTGTTCTACGTCGCCTGGACTTTGCTCACCATCGCTCACGCCGCCTGGCCAGCAGATTTGACGTCTGACGGCGGGAATCGGACGCGACTCATCGCCTGGCGCGAATGGGCGGGCGTCTTTGGCATGGTAGCCGTGCTGGCGGCCCCCATTCTTGTCCTAGGAGGGGGAGCGCCGCTCGATCAACAACTCAGGATCATGGGCGGTCTTCTTTTGCTGATCGTGCCGCTGACGATTTTGCCTTCACTCGTGCTTTTACCGCACCGTGCGACCGAAGATCGAAAAGCGAGGCCAGAGATCTCGGGAGGCTGGCGACTTCTGCGGGAATCGCCTGCATTGCGGCGGCTGCTTGCTGCTGACTTGCTATCCGGCGGAGGCTATGCGGCGAATAGCGCTACGTCCTTCTTTGTCATGTCCCACTATCTGCTCGTCGGCGACCAGTACTCTTCCATCATGTTATGCTTTATGTTGGCCATGATCGTCGGGATCCCGGCTTTTCTCAAGCTGAGCCTCTGGAAGGGTCCGCACGCAAGTTTTGGGCTAGCCATGATTGGCGCGGCTGTGGCGAGCGTCGGGTTTGCTTTCGCGCCACCGGGAAACGTCCTTGCGGCAATGGCGCTGAACGCTGCACTTGGTTTTTGCACGGGTGGCTACCAACTCAATCTGAACACTGAGATGGTTCGCCTCGCTGACCATGACCGCAAGCAGTCGGGCCAGGATCGCGTGAGCCTTCATTTGGCGCTGCTCGCGATGACGAACAAGCTCGGCTACGCGCTCGCGGTGGGCATAGTTTATGTTCTGCTTCAATGGTTCAGCGGAACGCAGGGACAAGCGGCCAAGTTATCCTCGTTTGCGCTTATCGGTCTTGGACTTGCGACACCTGCAGCGTTGTTCCTGAGCGCGGCTTGGATTCTCAGGAGGAGAGGCTGTCGATCTGAAGCTGAAGAAATGCCGGTAGGCTCTGCGTGAGAACGAAAATCGAATGCAGGCGGCGCTGATATATGATTTTGCGATCTAGAGTTGGGGCATTGCGCTCCGCGCAACGCGAGGGGAATTCGTACTGGCTGATCGACCCAGAACAGCGCAGAGGGCGATCATCGACTTCAGTACGGAGAGGCCGGGTCCACAACGAGAAAACGCCCAAAGAACAGCAGTTCCCCTCTTTGAAGAACTCAGGAAAAGGAACCAGGATCGGCCTTCTTTAAGTAATTTTTATTGTTGTATTTTATCTAGGAATGCGGTCTTAATTTTGCAATTCAAGCTTGTAGTTTAGCCTTCCCCGGACATCGTCAAACAGGCGTGTTGGGTTGGCGGGCGGCAACGCGCAAACAAGAAAGTGGTGCCCAGAAGAGGACTCGAACCTCCACGCCTCGCGGCGCTGCTACCTGAAAGCAGTGCGTCTACCAATTCCGCCATCTGGGCAACGGAAGCGGGGATTTAGAGGACATGGGCGCAGGCGTCAATTGACTTATCATTGCGTCAGGTGCGATTTCGCTCTGTGCGGCTGACTTGCTGGGGCAAGGCTGGCTCGTCTAGATCATGCCTATGGCCAAACTGGTGATCATGGGCGTCTCAGGCGCAGGCAAAACGACCTTGGGCTCGGCTTTGGCGGCGCGTCTGGGCTGGCGTTTTCTCGACGCTGACGATTTTCATTCGCCAGAAGCCAAGGCCAAAATCGCCTCCGGCGTCACGTCGGATGAGACCGACCGTGCGGCTTGGTTGGCCCGGATTGAGCCCGTTTTTGATGAAGTGGGGGTGTCGACGGTTTTGGCTTGCTCGGCGCTCAAGGCAATTCATCGCACAAGCTTGGCACCTGACTATCTGGTGCATTTGGTGATTGGGACGGACCTTGCCCACACGCGTCTAAGCACACGACAAGGCCATTTCGCCGGCCCCAGCATCTTAGCCTCACAGTTTTCGACGTTGGAGACACCCGACGCGGCACTGGCCCTCGACGCTGCACAGCCAACGGCTGCGCAGGTCGATCAGATTATTCAGGCATTTGCACTTAAATCTGGGTGAGCGTTCAGAATGGGATGGCCCGGCGGCGCTTGGAATAAGCAGTATAGCCAGCATTTACACCCGCACGAAAGCCAATGCCTGTGCGCATCGGAGCCAAGGTCACACCCTCAGCGCGCTGATACGTGACTGCAATGCCGGCAATAAAGAAGGCCGCACCCTCGACCCCTGGATAGCGACGATAGATGCCGTCAGGGTTTTCTAGATTATAAACGAGGGTAAAGACTTTGCTGGCATTACCGCCGGTGTCGAGGCCGATGGAAGGGCCTTGCCAGAAGATTTTGCGTTCTTGCCCGTCCTTCATCACCAAGGTGCCTTGGCCATAACGGACGCCAAAGCCGATGGCAGCAGCATATTCATCGCCCCGGATATAGCCAACGGGGCTACCTTGATCTTGAAATACGCGCTCCACTGCTTGGCCGACGGTACCTGAGGTTTTACCAAAAAAACTGCCAGCGGCATCAACAATTTCCTGTTGGGTGAAACCATCAGGATTGGCCTTTTTAGTGGAGGGAGAAACACTTGATGACACGGCTGAATCATCAGGCGTTGGCCCCGTGTTTTGCGCACGGGCAGGTGTTCCCAAAGTCAGGCCCGAACTTAGGACTGCCGCGCAGAGAATAGCAAGTTTTCGATCAATCATGATGTGGCTCCAAAATCGCCCCTTGGCTTGTTAAAGCCAAACATGGTTAGTTTGGCGTTAAAATGGCCACAGCGTGTTCAGACCTTGGCCATGCTCGCGATCAAGCCCCGTCGTCATGGAGGTCATAGGGGATCAGAGCGGGTGGATCGTCCAGCTCCTGACAAAGGGCGCGGTCGCGTGTGACCAAAGTCCGACCGCTGGCTTGGGCGGTGGCGACTATCAGCGCGTCCGCCAAGTCGAGCCGTCTTTCTTGCCGCAGGGCCGCTGCATAGACTGCAATATCAGCGTCGACGTGGATCAGATGAAAGCGGTCTAGCCAGAGACGCATGGCGTCTTCTTGGGTAGAATGCACGCCCGACATGACCTCTACCCAGGTGATGACAGAGATGGCGGCCCCGGGATGGCTCGAAATAGCCTCGCTAGCCGCCCGATGCCCTTGTAGATGGTCGATCAATATATTGGTGTCGAACAAAACCTTCATCGACCCCACCCTTTGGTTTGGGTTAGTGTGTGCGAGCCCTTCGATAGCCATGCGCCTGCAGCAGCACAAGTCCCCCGCATGGCACACCCTTCCCCTTCGCCTTCGGGTCAGCTAAAAGCCCGGCCAACCCCTAGTTTGACTGACAGAAAGACACACGCGTGGCACATCAGCATATCTTCCAAATGCAAGGCCTAACCAAAGCCTATCCAGGCGGCAAGAAAGTATTCGAAAACATCTGGTTGTCCTTTTACCCAGATGCGAAGATTGGTGTGGTTGGTGTCAACGGTTCGGGTAAGTCCAGCCTTTTGAAAATCATGGCTGGCCTCGATAAGGACTTCACGGGTGAGGCCCGTCCCGCCCAAGGCACCAAAATGGGCTATTTGGCCCAAGAGCCAGACTTGGACGCCACCAAATCAGTCTGGGAGAATGTCATTGCTGACTGCCCGGAGAAGATCTTGTTTGATCGGTTCGGCGAAGTCTCCATGAAGATGGCCGAAGACTATAGCGACGAATTGATGGAAGAGATGACCTCCCTGCAAGAGCAGATCGATGCTGCCGATGCGTGGGACATTGATGCCAAGATCGAAATGGCCATGGGCGCACTGCGCTGCCCGGACAATGACGCCGACATTTCCAAGCTCTCGGGCGGAGAAAAGCGCCGCGTTGCGCTGTGCCGCTTGCTTTTGTCCAAGCCCGACATGATGATGCTGGACGAGCCGACCAACCATTTGGACGCAGAATCGGTGGCTTGGCTTCAGCACCATTTGGAAGAATTTCCGGGCTGCGTCATCCTCGTCACCCACGACCGCTACTTCCTCGACCAAGTGACGAAATGGACACTGGAACTCGACCGCGGCAAAGGCATTCCGTACGAAGGCAATTATTCCAGCTGGCTGGAGCAAAAGGCCAAGCGGATCGCCCAAGAAGAGCGCGAGAGCGATGCCAAGTCCAAAATGATGGCGAAGGAATTGGACTGGGTGCGGCAAAGCCCGAAGGCACGCCAAGCCAAATCGAAAGCGCGTCTGGCCCGTTATGAAGAAATGGCAGATGCGGCCGAGCGCGAAAAGCAGAGCTTCGCCACCATCCAAATCCCACCCGGCCCGCGTCTGGGTACCAATGTTATTCGCTTTGATGGCCTGTCCAAGGGCTATGGCGACCGCATGTTGATCAATGATCTCACCTTCAAATTGCCGCAAAACGGCATTGTGGGCGTGATCGGGCCGAACGGGGCGGGTAAGTCCACCTTGTTTAAAATGATTACCGGTCAAGAAGTACCAGACTCAGGCTCCATCACTGTGGGTGAGAGCGTGAAGCTGGGCTTTGTCGATCAAAGCCGCGATCATTTGGATGATAGCAAGAATGTTTGGGAGGAAATCTCCGGCGGGCTCGACATTATTGATGTCGGCGGTCGCGAAGTGCCCTCGCGCGCTTATGTCGGAACCTTTAACTTCAAAGGTGCAGATCAGCAAAAGAAAGTCGGACTTTTGTCTGGCGGGGAACGCAACCGCGTGCATTTGGCCAAGACCTTGCGCTCCGGGGCCAATGTGTTGCTGCTCGACGAACCGACAAACGACCTTGACGTTGAAACCTTGTCTGCCCTTGAAAACGCACTGGAAGTCTGGCCGGGCTGCGCTGTGGTTATCAGCCACGACCGCTGGTTCCTAGACCGTTTGGCCACGCATATTCTCTCCTATGAAGGGGAAAGCCATGTGGAATGGTTTGAAGGCAACTTCCAAGCCTATGAAGAAGACAAGAAGCGTCGTCTGGGCCTGACCGAAATCATCCCAAGCCGCATCAAGTTCCAGAAGTTCGCGCGGTAGGGGGGTAAACCCCCTACAACACAAACCGGCTCAAATCGGTATTCTTCGACAAGCCTTCAACCTTTTCGCGAACATAGGCACCGGTGATGTCGATGGTCTCGCCGCCGCGGTCAGTGGCGTTGAAGCTGATGTCGTCCAAGACCCGTTCTAGAACGGTGTGCAGCCGGCGCGCGCCGATGTTTTCCACGCTCGTATTGACAGCCACAGCCACGTCGGCAATGGCATCCACGGCGTCGTCGGTGAAGGAAAGCGTCACGCCTTCGGTTCCCATCAGGCCGACATATTGCTTCACAAGGCTGGCTTCGGGCTCGGTTAGGATACGGCGGAAATCATCGCGGGTAAGGGCTTGCAGTTCTACCCGGATCGGCAGGCGGCCTTGCAGTTCCGGCAATAGGTCGGACGGCTTGGCCACATGGAAGGCGCCAGATGCAATGAACAGGATGAAGTCGGTCTTGAGCGCACCGTGCTTGGTTGAAACGGTGGTGCCTTCGATCAAAGGCAACAAATCGCGCTGCACACCTTCGCGGCTGACATCGGCCCCTTGGCGTTCGGCGCGGGCACAAATTTTGTCGACCTCATCGATAAAGACAACGCCTTCGGTTTCGGCCAAGAGTAAGGCCTCCTGCGTGATGGAATCCTTATCCAATAGCTTATCGCTTTCCTCCATCACGAGGGGCTCATAGGCTTCGGCAACCGTGGTTTTGCGCGTGCGCTTCTTTGTGCCGGATAGGCTTTGTAGCATCGAGCCTAAGTCGATCATGCCGCCAGGCGCTCCTGGAAATTCCATCATCGAGGCAGCAGGAGAGCTTACGTCAAAATCAAGTTCGATCTCTTTGTCCGCCAAAAGGCCGCCGCGGAGTTTCTTACGGAAGGCTTCGCGTGTACCTTGGCTAGCCTCGGTCCCGACGAGGGCATCCAAAACGCGGTCTTCGGCCATGGCTTCGGCCTTGGCGCGCACATCTTTCCGACGCCGGTCGCGTACCAAATGGATAGCTGCCTCAACCAGATCCCGGATGATCTGATCCACATCACGGCCGACATAGCCGACTTCGGTGAATTTGGTGGCTTCGACTTTTACAAAGGGCGCACCCGCCAGTTTGGCGAGACGACGCGCAATCTCGGTTTTGCCGACGCCTGTTGGCCCGATCATCAGAATGTTTTTCGGTGTTGTTTCTTCGCGCAGCTTTTCAGGCAAGCGCTTGCGGCGCCAACGGTTACGCAGCGCGATGGCAACGGCGCGCTTGGCGTCGGATTGGCCAATGACGTGGCGGTCAAGCTCGGAAACAATTTCGCGGGGGGAAAGGTCGGTCATTCTGCGCTCGCCAATTGTTCAATGGTCAAATTGCCATTGGTATACACACAAATATCGGCAGCAATCGCCATGGCTTTGCGCGCGATGGTTTCAGCGTCGAGGTCTTGATCATAAAGCGCCCGGGCCGCGGCCAGCGCATAACCCCCGCCAGAGCCAATGGCGGCTACTGCGTGATCTGGTTCCAGCACGTCGCCGGTCCCGGTCAGAACATAAGTGCCCTCTTTATCGGCGCAAATCAGCATGGCCTCAAGGCGGCGCAAATATCGGTCCGTCCGCCAATCCTTAGCCAATTCAACACAGGCGCGCAGCAATTGATTGGGAAAGCGCTCGAGCTTGGCTTCCAGCCGCTCAAACAAGGTGAAGGCGTCCGCTGTTGCACCCGCAAAGCCTGTAAGAACACTTCCCCCAGCTAAGGTACGAACCTTGCGTGCGCCATGCTTCATCACGGTATTGCCGACAGAGACTTGGCCATCGCCGACGATGACGACTTTGCCGCCTTTGCGCACTGCCAGAATCGTTGTGCCGCGCCAGTCGGCGGCGGGACGTTCAAAATCGCTCATGTTCGTTTAATGGCGTTTGTGGGGGCTGACTTCAAGGCGCGCGGCCCCAGCTTAGCTGGTGCGGCGCAGTCCCTCGATCGGAGGAGCGGGGGTTAGGCGGTCTGCACGGGCCGCCCAATTGCGGGCATGGGCTTCAAATTGATCTGCCGACATGGGCGAGCCAAACAGATAGCCTTGGCCCAAAGTCGCGCCACGTTTCTTCAAGAAGGCGGCTTGCCCTTGGGTTTCCACGCCTTCGGCAACGGTCTCATAATTCAGTCCGCCTGCCATCGCGATAATGGTTTCAATCATCGTCGGTGCATTGCGGTCTTTGCCCAAGGCGCTGATAAAGCTTTGGTCGATCTTAAAGACGTCAAACGGCATGCGGGTAAGCGCTGCTAGGTTTGAGTGACCGGTTCCGAAGTCATCAATGGCGATCCGAACGCCCTTGTTCCGCAACGGTTCAAGCAGGCGGATCACCCGATCTGGATTGCTCATCGCGATGGATTCAGTGATTTCCAACTCCAACAAAGAAGCCGGCAGGCCGGTTTCGGCCAGAATATTTTGCACCTTGGCCGTAAAGTTATCGTCGTTGAACTGCATCGCCGACACATTTACCGCCACGCGCAGCGCAATGCCCCGGCGCAGCCACGCTGCAGCCTTTTTGGCGGCGTCGCGCATGATGTAGTCGCCCAAGGGCGCAATCAGGCCAGTTTCCTCTGCGGCGGTGATAAATTTTGTTGGCGACACGATGCCTTGGGTTGGGTGGTTCCAGCGCACCAAGGCTTCGCAGCCGTGAATGCGGCCTGTGCCCAGATCCACTTTCGGCTGGAAATAGGCCATGAACTGACCTTGCTCGATCCCGGCGCGAATCTCATTCTCAAGCACCAGTTTTTCCAGCGCGCGCTGGTTCATCTTGCGCGTAAAGAAGACGCAGCGGTTGCGCCCACCATTGCGAGCGTGGCTGAGCGCGAGGTCTGCTGAACCCAAGACTTCTTCGCCCGTTTCACCGTCTTGCGGGAAGATCGCAATCCCGGCGCACGCACCTAGCACGATGCGGTGGCCGCCCAACTCAAAGTGCTGGCGCAAACCCGCCGCGACCAATTGGGCAAAACGACCGGCTTGGGTTGGATCATCAATGTCTGGAATCAGAACGGCAAATTCAGAAATTCCGGTCCGTGCCAAAAGTGCAGGCCGCGCGATGCAGGTTTGCAATCGTACAATCCGATCCGATGCCCGCACCGCAGCCGACAGGCGCTCTGCGACCAGACCTAATAATTCGTGGCCAGCAAGCTGGCCCAAGGTCTCTTGCACGCGGATAAATTTGTCGACATCAATCGAGATTACGGCACCGACCAAATTGTTGGCAGCATTGGATTTTGCGGCCTCGTCGGTTTCCTGACGGAAGCGGTCGCGGTTAGGCAGCTCGGTGATGGTGTCTACAAAAGCAAGCTGCTGGATCCGCTTCATAGACGCGTCCAAGCGCTGCATCATGCGGTTTAAGGCTCGGGCAAGTAATTCAAGTTCATCGCCAGAGCGAATATCGAGACGGACACCTAAGCGCTTCAAATTGGTCTGTTGGGCAAATTCTGTCAGATCGCGCAGTGGATTTGTGATGCGGCTCACAAAAGCAAAGAAGGCTGCCGTCGCCAAAATCACGGACAGCATTGCCCCGCCAACGGCCCATGCCAATGCTCGTCCGCCGAGGGTAAAGCCCAAGATCAAGATCATGCCCAACATCACAACACTTATCAGGCCGAGGAAAGCCAAAGTCAGCTTCCCGGCCAGTGTCTTTAGAATGTTTTCGAACCAATCTTTCACTTAATACTGTGCCTATGTGTTCTGGATGCGGCGACTATACCAACGAGTTCCCAGATCAACTTTTCCTGTTTGCACATATTAGGTTGACGCGGCCTTAATCTGGGCGCCATAGATGCAGACTGAAACCAGCGCGATCACGTGTTTCCTTTATCTTCCCAAAGCGCTAAGAGGACGATCTCGCGCCAAACAATGGTGCGTTCACCCAGACCATTAGCGGAAAGATTTCATCGTGCGAACGGCCACCATTGAGCGCAACACGAAAGAAACGCAGATCTCTGTCACCATGAATTTGGATGGGACAGGCACTGCGAAGGTTTCTACCGGCATTGGCTTTTTTGACCATATGCTCGAAAGCTTTGCGAAGCATGCACTGATTGATCTGACCGTTTCCACGACGGGCGACCTGCATATCGATATGCACCACACGGTTGAAGATACCGGCATTGTGATGGGGCAGGCGCTTAAATCCGCTTTGGGTGATTTTGCTGGCATCCGGCGGTTTGGCCATGCCTATATCCCGATGGACGAGACTTTGTCGCGCGCCTCGATTGATTTGGCGAACCGGCCCTATCTGGTTTGGAACGTCAATTTTGAGCGTCCCAAGGTCGGCGAGATGGACACCGAATTGTTCAAGGAATGGTTCCACGCTTTTGCGGGCAATGGTGGCTTATGTCTGCATGTCGAAAACCTTTATGGCCAGAACACCCACCACATTATCGAGAGCTGCTATAAAGCCCTCGCGCGCGCCCTCAGGGTCGCGATTGAGATTGACCCGCGTTTGAATGGGGCGGTCGCCTCAACAAAGGGCGTCCTTTAAGGCACGAAAATGCTTACCTTAATCGATTATGGCTCTGGCAATCTTCGCTCGGCTGAGAAAGCGTTGGTTGCAGCCGGCGCGCGCGAGGTTTGCGTGACTGCTGACCCAGACCGCATCGCCAAAGCCGATCACATTGTCCTGCCAGGGGTAGGGGCATTTGCCGATTGCGCCGCTAATCTGGCCGCAGTCGATGGATTGCGTGAAGCCTTAGAGACCCGCGTGCGTGGCGAAGGTGCGGCCTTCTTAGGGATTTGCGTCGGGATGCAGCTTTTGGCCGACGTCGGGATTGAGTTTGGCACTACCCCCGGTCTTGGTTGGATCGGCGGACAAACTTCGGTAATTCAGCCGGGCTCGGCGACGCTGAAAGTGCCACATATGGGTTGGAATACGGCAGAACCGAATGAAAGTGACATTTTCAGCGCCGCTTGGGGTGGGGCACAGGATGTTTATTTCGTCCACTCCTTTGCGTTCCGCGCTACCCAAGCAGCCGATGTTGCCGCTTGGTGCACCTATGGCGCCGATCGATTTGCCGCCGCTGTCGTTAAGGACAATATCATGGGCGTGCAATTCCACCCGGAAAAAAGCCAAAGGGCGGGTCTGGCTCTGTTAGAAGAATGGCTAAAGCAATGATCTTGTACCCCGCAATTGATTTGAAAGATGGCCAAGCCGTGCGCCTGTACAAAGGCGATTTCGCACAGATGACGGTGTTTGATACCGACCCATCCGCGCGTGCCGCCAGCTTTGAAGCAATGGGTTTTGGCTATCTTCATATTGTTGACCTTGACGGTGCCCTCAAGGGTGCTGGGGCCAATCTTGAGGCAATTGCCGCCATTCGCGCCCGGACCAGTCTGCCGATGCAAGTTGGCGGGGGTATTCGCGATCTGAACGCGATTGAGACGGCGCTCACCATGGGCGTGACTCGGGTTATTTTGGGCACGATTGCGGCGAAACAACCTCAATTTGTGCGCGAGGCGGCAAAGACCTTTCCAGGTCAAGTGGCTGTCGGCATTGATGCGATTGATGGCATGGTAGCCGTTGAGGGCTGGGTGGAAACGACCAATCTCGCCGCTCTAGATTTGGCCCGTCAGTTCGAAGACGCAGGCGTCGCGGCCCTAATTGTAACCGACGTTGGCCGCGACGGCACCAAGACGGGCATCAATATTGAGTTCACTGGCGCAATTGCAGATGCCGTGGGCATGGATGTGATCGCGTCAGGTGGTTTGGCTGGGGTGCAAGATATCGTCGCCCTCAAAGCCCGTACCGGCAAGCCCGTTGCCGGGGCAATATTGGGCCGCGCACTCTATGATGGCCTGATTGACCCCGTCGAAGCCCTCAAGGCCGCCGCATGACGCTGAAAGTTCGCATCATTCCCTGCTTGGATGTCAAGGACGGCCGGGTGGTAAAGGGTGTTCAGTTCGAAGGGCTGCGCGACGCTGGTGATCCTGTAGAACAAGCGCAATTTTATGATGGCGAGGGGGCTGACGAAATCTGCTTCCTTGACATCTCCGCCAGCCATGAGGGGCGGGGGACTTTATTAGATGTGGTGCGGCGCACAGCCGAAGTCTGCTTTACGCCTTTGACTGTTGGCGGCGGCGTGCGCACGACGGACGATTTCCGCGCCCTGTTGCTGGCTGGGGCTGATAAGGTGGCGATCAATACCTCGGCCGTCAAAGACCCCAGCTTGGTGACGGCTGCCGCGCGGCGCTTTGGGGCCCAGTGCGTCGTGGTCGCGATTGATGCCAAGCAAGTTGGCCCAGAGCAGTGGGAGATTTTCACCCATGGCGGTCGAAATCCAACGGGTATTGATGCCTTGGCCTTTGCTCGTGACGTTGTCGAACGCGGTGCCGGAGAGCTTCTGGTCACTTCCATGGACAAGGATGGCACCAAGTCCGGCTATGATCTGGCTTTGACGCGGGCGATTGCCGATAGCGTGTCTGTGCCGGTGATTGCCTCTGGCGGCGTTGGCAATTTGGACGATCTGGTGGCAGGTGTGACACTAGGCCATGCCAATGCCGTTTTGGCGGCATCGATTTTTCACTTCAGAACCCATACTTTGGCTGAGGCACGGGCGGCCTTAGCGGCTGCTGGTGCCAAAGTACGCCAACCGATTCAAGGAAACCTGCGATGAGCGACACTTTAGGGCAGGCATTAGACCAGCTCTTGACGGATGTGGCCGAAAAAGCCAAAGCCGATCCGAGCCACAGTTATACGGCGAAATTGCTCCAAGGCGGCCCTGTTTTGTGTGGCAAAAAGCTGGGTGAAGAAGGCGTTGAAGCAGCGCTTGCGATTGCTGGCGGCACGACCGACGAAATCGCCAAGGAAGCCGCTGATCTCTTGTATCATTTGGCGGTTGGTCTACTCGCACGGGGCGTTTCGGGTGCCGAAATTGCAGCGGTTCTGGAGGCTCGCCGGGGCACCTCAGGTCTTGTTGAAAAGGCCGGGAGAACAAATTCGTGAGCGAGGCGTTGCATATTCGATTGGCTATAGACGCCGATGCACCAGCCTTGGCGGCCTTTGGCGCCAAGACTTTTCTTGAGACCTTTGGTCATCTTTATCCACCTGAAGACAAAGAATTCTTCCTAGGTCAACGCTTCAGTTTAGAGCGGACCTTGCAGGATATTCGCGATCCCGCCCGGGTTATGACGATGGTCTATCGCGGCGATGACTTGGTGGCCTTCCTCGATTGCGGCCCTTTGACCCTGCCGGTTGAGAGCCCAGAGTCTGACGCGCTGGAGCTTTACCGCCTCTATCTCGATGAAACCCAAAAGGGGACGGGTCTGGCCCAGAGATTGATGGACATGGCGCTCACCTGGGCACGCGATAAGCAGGCCTCGGCACTCTATCTGGGTGTTTGGTCCCAAAACGAGCGTGCCAAGCGGCTTTATGTAAAATATGGTTTTGAAATTGTTGGGGCCTATCACTTCAAGGTCGGCAACACCTTGGATGACGAGCGCATCATGCGCCTTGCCCTTTAAGGTCAAGGGGTCAAACCAGACCCAGCGCCTTTGACAGGGAAAATAGACTGGTCAGTGTCAGAACGGTGCCCACCAGATAGAGCAATTGCTTCGCGGGTACGCGCTTGGCCAGAACAGCGCCAAAAGGTGCAGCCATCAGGCCGCCGATGATCAAGCCAATCGTGGCCAGCGTGAAGGCCTCCCAGCCCAAAGTGATGATGAAGGTTGCCGAGATCACAGTGGTCAAGAAGAACTCAGCCGTGTTGACGGTGCCGATCGTCATACGAGGCTCCGTCCCCTGAACCAGCAGATTGGACGTCACGACAGGGCCCCAACCCCCACCACCGACAGCATCGAGAAAGCCGCCAACCAGCCCTAAAGGTCCAACATATTTGGCCGTCCGATGGGGCTGGCCTTTGGTCATCCGCCAGCCACGCCACAATAGATAGACGCCAATACAGGCGAGATACGCCATGACAACAGGTCTGGCAGTATCGGCATGGATGTTGGAGAGAAGATAGGCACCCGTTATCCCACCAATCATGCCAGGTATGACCAAGGTCGCAAATAGCTTCCAGTTCACATTACGATGGATGGTATGACTGATC
>Ga0247831_1003303_pt1 | contig 23869 bp, 38 predicted proteins | sample LaCruzMarch2015__9_FD_192406 | JGI IMG/M metagenome (GOLD analysis project Ga0247831, IMG submission 192406) | Freshwater microbial communities from meromictic Lake La Cruz, Castile-La Mancha, Spain - LaCruzMarch2015_1m | ecosystem: Environmental > Aquatic > Freshwater > Lake | place: Spain...
GACGCTCCAGCTCCTCAAGAAGTAAAAGCTGCTCAAGCATCTACAAATCAGTACGTTACAAGAAACGCTTGATTTAATTTAAAGGTTCCGGTATTATAGAGGTAATGAAACACCTCAATGATTCCGAGAAGTACTTCGAAGTTCGCGGTACTTTAGAGTTTGTACTCCGTGCCCTTCGTTCTGTTTATAACGAAGGTATGTTTAATTCAGCCCAGAAGCGTTATATCTTTAATCTTCTTAAAGAAGGAGATATATCTATTCAAAAAGTTTCTAACTAAATAAATTTAGACATAGTCATGGAACACTGTACAGCTAAACATATCATCAAATGAACATAAATTTATTTTTTGACAAGATTTTCTATATCAATTTAGATAAGGATACTGACAGGAACACTAAAATGGTAGAACAATTCAAGCGTTACGACATGAGTAACTTTGAAAGGGTATCAGGCACTGTTGTAGATGTAGTGCCTGATATTAGTTATTGGAGAAATTTTAATCAAGATAAAATAAATGAAAAATATGTTTTAGGTGGTTTAGGTTGTAGAAATTCTCATTGGAGAATTATGAAAACTGCTCTTGAACAAGGTTATAACAAAATACTTATTTTAGAAGATGATGTTATTTTTACCAAAAACCCTCATCAGATATTAGAAGATAATAAAGGAAAGCTAGATGATTGGGATATGCTTTATTTTGGCGGAACTGAAGAAGATAATTTTAGAGGACAAATTGTTGGTGCATATGCTTATGGTTTAAACAGAAAACTGATTGAAGAAATATATTATATGTTACCTACTTCAGGTATGGAGGTTGATAATTTTTATGCTAAAGTTTTGTTTCATATGAGCTACAACTACTCTAAATGTGGTAAATATAATATTAAAAAAATGGAACCCTTTGACACTGTTAATGTAGATTTCAAGTGTATATCTAATATTAGATAGAAATGACTACACAAAATAGCCCCTTTAATTTTTTTGATAAAGTGTTTTTTATCAATCTAGATTCTAGACCTGATAGAAGGTTGCATATTGAACATGAATTAAAAAAATATGATATAGTTGCCGAAAGATTTTCTGCAGTTCAGTTGTCAAAAGAACAAAACGAAATTCTTAAAAAAGAGGGCTGCACATTTAATAATGATGTAAGATCTGAATACTCAAGATTTGCAAAATCATGTGCATTATCCCATCTTCATGTCATATTAAGATCTAAGATAATGGGGTATAAAAATGTTTTAATTCTTGAAGATGATATCATTTTTAGTGATGATATTATTGAAAAACTAGAAAAAACTATTGGAGACTTAAAAAAAGAATCTAGGTGGGACATGTTTTACATTGGATGCAACCCCTTTGCATATAATAAAATAACTGAAAATTTATCCCTATCGCTAGGTTCATATGCAGCCCATGCATATGCTGTGAACGGTCATTTTTATGACACTATCTTAAAAATACCCTTCAGAGTTTTACCAGTTATAGATGTTTATTATTACAATTTATCAACAAATCCGTTATATAAGTTATATATGGCTACTAGTAATTTAGCCTGGCAAAGACCTGATTATTCAACCTTGGAGGGAGAGTGTGTAGATTACACAGAGTGGATAAATCACAAATATAATGTGAATGTTATTTAAGAATGCATACTGATGTATGAATATTGTTTTAACAATAAAAGTATTTTTAGTTGCCGTTCCTATACAGTTCCTGTAATATTAAAACATCAATCCGAAAGGAGGTGAAATTAAAAATGAACGAAACAAACACAATTAAAATCGAACGTAAGGCCGACGGTACTGTTGGTCGTGTTAAAGAGGGTAAGCGTCGTGGGCGCCCGGCTGGTTCCGGCAACCCGACTCTTAAGCTAGTCTGTCAGGTCACGGGTAAATCTCGCGCCACCAACCTGAACTATCTTAACGCTAAAGCCGCTCGCTTGGGAGTATCTGTTGATGAAATTATCAACAATTATGTCTCCAAGGATGGCCTTAAGCAGTTGCAGAACGATCAGACGATCGCTGCTGACCGTAAGGAACAATTGACTCGGGTCAATGGCGGAACTCGTCAACGTACCGAGCAGACTGTTGAGCTTAAAAAAGCTGCTAAGTAATCATAGAGCCGGTGTCGGACTAAACCCCTGCACCGGTTTTTCTAATTTTAAAATAAATAATTTTCTAAATATGTCCGAAAAATTAAGTCGGAATACTGTATTAGTTCTCAATAAAAATTGGCAAGCTGTAGGAATTAAATCTCCTGCAGATACCTTTGCCATGCTTATGACCGATACAGCAACAGGTCTAGACATTAGAGGTACGGACTATATGGTACCGCTTTGCTGGAATGATTGGACACAATTACCAATTAGTGAAGAAGATGACTTTGTACAAACGGTTAATTCTAAAATAAAAATTCCTAAAGTTATTATTTTAGCAAAGTTTGATAGAGTACCAAAAAAACGGCCTAGATTTTCTCAAAAGAATATTTGGATTAGAGACGGTTATACCTGTCAGTATACAGGAAAGAAACTTAAACCTGGAGAAGGTAATATTGATCACGTTGTTCCAAAATCTCGTGGTGGTGTTACAGATTGGACGAATTGTGTTTTAGCTTGTAAAAAAGTTAATGCTAAAAAGGCTGATGCTACACCTGAAGAAATTGGTCTTAGATTACTCAAAAGACCTGAACCTCCCAAAGAGCTCCCCATCTTTCATTACATTACAAATAGACATAATATAAAAGAGTGGGATATTTTTCTTGCAAAAAACTAATAAACTGCCATAATTAATAGTATATTCAAAAATGAAACATACAGATACATGCTCGATTACGGCTATTCTAAGTCTCCCTGGGACCTGGACACCGTGTTCGCTATAGCGGGTATCAAACATTTTTAACTTGATAAACCCGCTGAACTCAATAAAATGAGCAGCGGGTTTTAAATTCTAAAGGCCTTTTAGAAAGTGAGCCTGAATCACTGAAACAGCCACCGTGAATCCGTGGGTACAGAAATGTAGAGGTGTAACTTAATAAAAAGCGGATGTGATGTAATGGTAGCCTGGAACCTTGCCAAGGTTTTCGCGAGGGTTCGATTCCCTCTATCCGCTCATTTTTAAAATGCCAGTGTGGCTCAGCGGCGACAGCACCGCTTTTGTAAAGCGGTATACAAACAACGGGGGTTCGAGTCCCTCCACTGGCTTTTTCGAAACAAATACATAAATAATAATATGAACAACTACCGTTTCGATTCTCTACATTGTAAACAATGTAGTAATAAATTATCTTTAATAGATATAAAAAGAAAAAAAATTTTTTGTAATAGATCATGTTCTGCTATATACAATAATAAACAAAAAGGTATAGATATAAGGAAATGCCCTAATTGTATGAATACCTTTAATACTTTAAAATATAAAAAAAATAAATATTGTTCTTTAATTTGTTCGTCTAAACATAAACAGCAATTACTAATTGAAAGCAATTTAAAGCTTTTAATAAATGGTGAGTTAAAAGATAATAATAGACAGCGAATTAAAAAAGCTTTATTAACTTATGGTGTACCCAACCGATGTTCAATTTGTAACATTATTGATTGGCAAGATAAACCTTTAACTTTTATTTTAGATCATATAGATGGTAATCCCTATAATAATGACGTAAATAATTTAAGACTTTTATGCAGTAACTGCGACTCTCAAACATCAAATTATAAAGGAAAAAATAAAGGATATGGTCGTAAGCTAAGAACAAAATAAATTTTAATGCACCAGAAGCTAAACGGCTAGGCATTGGTCTGCAAAACCTTTATTAGTCAGTTCGACTCTGACCTGGTGCTCCAATTTATATAGATCTGGCAGTAGCAAATAAACCGGATCAGGATGTGTTCCCGTTGCCTGTTAGTGTGTTGGGGGTGCTCATCCGAGCTAGACGAGTTAGGCTACATACAACTACGACTCTAAGCATTTGATCAACACAGGCTAGTGGACGGAAGTATCTGGCTCCATGCCGGACTCCGTTAAGGAAGGGACAAAACTCGAGACAAAACCCTTCAAGTACTAACAATTTTAGTAGATACGGTACGCCTCTTAGCAATGCGCACCAATCGTATGTTTAGCGTGATAACAAAACCGCGACATAATCAGGGACGCCTGAGGCTTTCGGGACAAAAACACGCCCTTTCCCTCCTTAGTATAGTAGCATTACAATCGGTTGATAACCGATAGAACAAGGGGCAGTACCTTGAGGAGGGACCAATTTTTACGGGATGTGGCTCAATTTGGTAGAGCATCTGCTTTGGGAGCAGAGGGTTGCAGGTTCAAATCCTGTCATCCCGATATTTTAAATGTTGCTCGTGGTGTAGCGGTCTAGCATTACTCACTGTGACTGAGTCGGGGCGGGTTCGAACCCCGTCGAGCAACCCCCTTTGGGCTAATCTTGTAAATGGAGCCGACATTCTACTTCGTAAGAGGTGGTTGAGATTAGTCCTGAGACGTCGCGGGTAAACGTTTCACATTTTCGGGGAATTAAAATAAATTGCATATTTTTGCAATTTTATATATCTCCATATAAATATATTATATGTTTAATAACAGTTTTAAAGAAATAAAATGTGAATGGTGTAATGTAAAATTTAAAAATATTGCATCAGGTACGTTTGCAAACCATGTAAAATGGTGTGATCAAAATCCTAATAAAAAGGACTTTTTATATAATTTAAAAGTATCTAGCGTTAAAAGATTTGATAAAAAATTTGGGTCTAAAAAAGAATTTAAAGTTGAATGTTTTAACTGTAAAAATAAATTTAGTGTTATTGAAAGAGAAAAACTCTTTCCTTCTAAAGAAAAATATTTTTGCGGTAGATCTTGCGCAAATGCACAAGGGGGTAAAGGTCGTAAAAAAATGCTTTTAGAAAAAGGTAAATTAACATATAGAGCTATTGCCCTAATGCATATTAAAGAGAAAAAATGTGTAGCTTGCGGTTTTGATAAAATAATAGAGGTTCATCATCTTGACGAAAATCATAATAACAATTTACCTGAAAATTTAGTATTACTGTGTCCAAATCATCATAGAATGTGGCATAGTAAAAAATATAAACAAGAAGTAATAGATTTAATGGGGGATTAGTTTAGTGCTAAAACGCTGCACTTGCACTGCGGAGTCTAGGGTTGAATTCCCTAATCCTCCACCATTTTAAAGCTTGGGTAGCCCAATGGCAGGAGGCAATAGTCTTAGGAACTATCCAGTGTGAGTTCGAGTCTCACCCCAAGTACCATTTTGGAAGTGTGGCTGAGCGGTCTATAGCAGAAATTTACTAAATTTCCGAGGTCTAAAAGCCTCCGTGGGTTCGAATCCTACCACTTCCGTTTTAAAATTTTATGGGCAGATGGCTGAGCTGGTCTAAGGCGTCCGACTTGAAATCGGAAGTAGCTTCATCGTTACCGTGGGTTCGAATCCTACTCTGCCCGCCATTTCTTTAACTGCGGAGTCGACAAGTGGTTAAGTCAGAAGTCTCATAAGCTTCCATGCGCTGGTTCGAATCCAGCCTCCGCAACCACTTTTATACGTATATAGTGTAATGGTAGCACAATTCTCTCCAAAAGAATTTGTCAGGGTTCAAGTCCTTGTATACGTGCCATTTTCGTCTCAGTAACATAAAAGTAATGTGTTAGTCTTCCAAACTAAAGAACTCGGGGCAGTACCGTGCTGGGACACCATTTATTATTACCAACTCCAATTAGGATCGTCTTGTATAGCTGCTAAATTAGACCACCTTCTCATATCTTTTAGATCATCAATTGAATTTAATTCAACATGTCCGTCAAAATATGCTACTACTGCTTGACCGTCATACTTGTACTCTACTTCACCTAAGGCACCGAAACCCGGCATACCTACATCATAACAACCTGAATGAGGTGCACCATCCATTTTCGCTGATACAAAAACAATTAGCTTTATAGGTTCAACCGGCTGCACTATAGTTGTAACACAAAAGTTACCTCTATTAAATCTTGGATGATCCGGAGCTGTGATCGTACCGTATTTACCTCCTACAAAAGTTCCGTTTATACCAAGTGTAGGAAAAATAGTCACTAAGTACGAATACATTGAACTATTTTCAGGGGCTGCCTCCTTATTATTAACCATTAAAATATCAGTATTATAATCAATATAAGGCGCCAATCTCCAAGGCCATCTCTTACCGGCATGAGGCATTATAGGTTTACCTTTTTTATCTAAAATAACTCCAGGATCTGGGTCCATTACTTTAAGAAGTCTGCCTCCGTTATCAGCAGCATAGGCTTGATATCCTGCTATCAGTACCTTAGCAGCATTAATTTCTCTAGTCTTTTTACTTGACTCTAAGACTTTAAAATAGCCCATAAAACTTATAGAACATAAAACAACTATTATACCTATAGTTATTAATAGCTCTATTACTGTAAAGGCCTTCCTCATACCAGTATTTAACTTAAAATTTACAAATAAACAAATTATGGTTCGTTAGTATAATAGCAGTACCCTAGATTGTCACTCTAGAGGCAGGGGAGCATAACCCCTACGAACCGCCATTTTATAGGACTGTAGCTCAGTGGAATTAGAGCATCTGAATACGGATCAGAGGGTCGAGGGTTCAAATCCTTCCAGTCCTACACTTGCTTTTTGCATTATATATATTAAAATAGTTATATGAACTCACAAGAACAAATTAAAGAGTATTTTGATAAACTATCAGAAACATTGGGCAAGCATTTTGGTCCACCTGCTAATAAAGAACTACCTTTTCAAAAACCAGAGCATGAATGGTTAAATTATTTTTATAACTCAACTGCATTCAGACATATACATCTTGAATATTACAAGACTAATAAAATTTGTGCTCTACACTTAACTATTTTACCTACACCGTTTTTTGATTACCCTATTCTAGGTTTCGATATGATTTCACTTGGTGATAAAATTACAGGGCTGTTTTTCGATATAACGCCCACTATTACGGAATATAAAGATTTATCTCAAAATTTAATACATTTAAATGAAAAAATAAAATCTGTTAAACGACCGTTGCCTGAATGGGCAGATATTTTTAGTAAAAACTTTGTATGTGTTGCACCGGATGCACAAGAACTTCCTGACATTTTTAATAGTGTGGTGTCGTACATAATAGGTTATCTCGCATTTTCAAATTTGATTATAAACAAATATCAACAAAATATAGACGTACAAAATAGATATTGTCAAGGGCAAAAAAAGAACGAAAAAACTTTGAAAGCTTTAACAGTAGAGGTAGGAAAAGAAAACGCTCAATTGTTTTTTGATGACTATCTTTTTCCGGAAATAAAATAGTTTTTTTGTTGAATAAATTATCTGTATGAATAATTTTGTTAAAGATGTTTTAGAAAATAACGGTCATATACAGCCCTTATTAATACCTAGTTCTGAACTAAACACCTTTCCCTCTCTTACTAACCCTACCATTTATAATGATAACGGTAAAATATATGTTAATATAAGAAATATTAACTATACATTATATCACTCTGAAAAGAAAAAGTATGAACATCAGTGGGGCCCGTTGGTATATATACACCCTGAAAATGATTGGAAATTAAGAACAAGTAATATTTTTTGTGAAATTAATGATGAAGATTTAAGTATCAAATATTTTACCCGGATAGATACATCAAAATTTGATACTTATGAACCGATGTGGGATTTTGTTGGTTTAGAAGATGGTAGAATAGTAAGATGGGATAATAAACTTTATATAATTGGTGTTCGAAGAGATACAACAACTGACGGTGAAGGTAGAATGGAATTGTCTGAAATTGAAATACACAATCAAAAAGTTATAGAGGTTTCAAGAGTTAGAATACCGGCACCAGGAGATAATAAGTCTTACTGTGAAAAAAATTGGGTACCTATTATCGATAAACCGTATCACTTCATTAAGTGGCATAACGGCACTGAAGTTGCTTATTATGATATAAAAGCAAAAACTACAACGTCGACAATAGTACACGGCTGGAAAGATTTAGGATGTGCTGATTTAAGAGGTGGTTCCCAGATTATACCTTTTAAAGATGGTTATTTATCTCTTGCCCACACAACTTACCTTTTTAAATCCCCTGCAGGACGTAAAGATGGAATATACAGACATCGTTTCGTTTATTTTAATAAAAATTTTGAAATTGTAAAAGTATCTCAAGAGTTTTCATTTTTAGGAGCTGATGTTGAGTTTTCAATAGGTATGACAGAATTAAATGAAAATATTTTAATAACTTTTGGTTTTCAAGATAATGCTGCGTATGTTTTAAAAACAACTAAATTATTTTTAGAAAAATATATAGGATTATGATACTAAATATACAATATCTTTTTAAAAAATATAATACCAATATCACTGGAGTAATACATGTTGGAGCTCATCACGGAGAAGAGATTGGTAATTATATTGATGCAGGTATAACAAAAATAATATTATTTGAGCCTCTTAAACAAAATTTTGATCAACTCAAAAAAAATATTTTAAATATTCCTTCTAATATTTATATACGAAAGTATTGTACAGCATTAGGTAACAGTAATAAAACTATACAAATGTATTTAGCTAGTAATAGTCTTGAAAGTAGTTCAATTTTAAAACCAAAACACCATTTAACTCAGCATCCAAATATTAGTTTTAATGGTCTAGAAGAAGTTGAGTTAAATCAGTTAGATGATTTTAATTGTACAGGATATAATTTTTTAAATGTTGATGTTCAGGGGTATGAGTTAGAAGTATTAAAAGGTGCAAAAGATACACTTAAACACGTTGATTATATTTACTGTGAAGTTAATCGAAGGGAGGTGTATGAGAATAATGCATTAATATACGAAATAGATGAATTTTTATTATCGTGTAATATGCAACGTGTAGAAACCGCCTGGTGGGATAATACCGATTGGGGAGACGCCTTTTACATTAAAAAATAATATATGTATACACTATCACCAACTTGTCAAATTGAAAATCTTAATAAAATTTATACAAAATATTTTGGTTTGTTTACAAATAACAGATTGTTTGTAGAGGTAGGAGCTTACGACGGTGAGTCAGTTTCTAATACATCTGGATTAGCGGATAGTGGATGGAGAGGGGTATACATCGAACCCGTACATGAATTTTACTTAAAATGTGTAGACAGACATAAAAATAACAATGTAATAGTTTCAAATGTTTCTATTGGCTTAGAAGAAGGTTTTCAAAAAACTTATAAAAACGGGGCACTATCTAGTCTTGATCAAAACTATGCTCAAATAGGTATATCAAAATTTAATTACCCACAATATACTGAAGATATTTGTTATCAATTAAAATTAGAAACGTTTTTAATTAAAAATAATATTCCGTATGATTTTGATCTTTTAGTGGTTGATGTAGAAGGGAAAGAACATGAGGTTTTTTATTCATTTGATATGAATAAATGGAAATCTAAGATGATAATTGTTGAGCTTGTAGACGATCATGCTTTTTTTAAAACAAATATTACTATAAGAGATGAAGTTAAAAATTTAAGAGAGTATATTAAAAGTTTTAATTATAACGAAATTTATAGAGATGATATAAATACAATTTTTATTAAAAATAACTGTTTATAATTTATTATGATTTCTTTTAATAAGATTGGTTACATGGGTCGTTTAGGTAATCAAATGTTTCAATACGCTGCTTTAAAAGGCATTGCTACTAATAAGGAGTATTGGTATTCAATACCAGATCGAATTATAGAATTAACAGAATGTTTTAAAATACCGCCCACACTTTTAAATAGTAATAATAAAACAATTAATGTCGACTCCTTTAATTTTAATGAACATATTTTTAATAATTGCCCAGATAATGTAGATATAGTAGGTTTTTTTCAAACAGAAAAATATTTTAAACATATTAAAAAACAAATTAAAGAAGATTTTATTTTTAAAGATGAAATTTTGAAAAAAAGTATAGAGTATTTAAATTATCTCAATATACAAACTGAAAAAATAGCTTTACATATTCGAAGAACAGACTATTGCACTGATAAAAACTTTTTACTATTAGATTTTCAATATTATGCTGATGCTTTAAAAATTTTAAACAATTTACCTGTATTAGTTTTTTCTGATGATATACAATGGTGCAAGGAACAAATATTTTTTAAGAATAATCGTTTTGTATTTTCTGCTCTAGAAAATACAAATTTAGATTTATGTGTAATGTCAATGTGTGATTATCATATTATTGCTAACTCTTCGTATAGTTGGTGGGGGTCTTGGTTGGCTCAAAGTAAAAAAACTATAGCACCAAAACAATGGTTTACAGGGGATTACAAACAGTGGAATACTAAAGATTTATACTTAAATGATTGGATAGTATTATGAGTGTTTCTTTAATAACAGCATGTAAAAATCGTAATGGATGCTTAAAAGTAGTATTACCTTCATGGCTTTCATTAAAAGAGATTAGTGAAATTATTATTGTGGATTGGTCGTCTGATATACCTTTAAAAGATTTAGAAAATATAGATCAACGAATAAAAGTTATAAGAGTAGAAAATGAAAAATTTTATAGGCCATCTCAGGCTAATAATTTAGCTGCGTCCCTGGTTACAAGCGAGTATATTTTACGGGTAGATACTGATTATTTTTTTAATCCGTACTATAATTTTTTTGAAACATACAAAATTGATAATACCTGTTTTGTGAGTGGTGAGTCAGAAATAAATGAAGATAGAGAAAATAATCCTTATTACAAATATTTGTTTGGTTTATTATACATAACAAAAGAGAACTTTTTAAAGGTAAATGGTTATAATGAAGATATAGGTTATTATTACTCTCACGAAGATAAAGATATTTTTAAGCGTTTAAACATAATGGGTTTAAAGCAAATAAAGCTTAAAAATAATCACTGTATGATTCATATACCGCATACTAATAAAAAACGATTTGAACATTTTGAAGGGGGTCAAATCTTAATCGTAGATGAAAATACAACTGTTGAAGCACATATTGGTACAAATCTAAATACTTTTAAAACCTCTAAAAAAGTTGTTGTTGATAATAATACAAAATGGAATATTAATAAAATAACTGAACAATATTTTGAAGCAATAAAAGTTACTAATAATAAATTACAAAGTTTACCTCAAGTCAATTGTGTTAGCTTGGAAGAGTCTAAAGAAAGAAGAAAAATACTTTTAGAACAATTTAAACAATATGGTATAACTAATATTGTTTTTTTATTATCAAAAAGATTTACTGAAAGTAGTGATAGTATTGAAGGAAAATATATTCATACTTTAAATGACGGAACTGCGGGTTGCTGTGTATCCCATTTAAAAAATATTAAAAAGTGGTTAGATAATACTAATGAAGAATATGGTTTTTTTTGTGAGGATGATTTAAGTTTGAAAACTGTTTTGTATTGGAAAAATACTTGGAACGAATTTATAAGTGCCCTTCCTCATGATTGGGAAGGAGTGCAGCTACTAACAATAAGAAAAAACAATCTAACATTACAAATAAGAGACCGTTTATGGAATGACTGGGGAGCTACAGCTTATATTTTAAAGCGAGACTATGCTCAAAAGATTATTAATACATACGTTAAAGATAATAAATTCATACTTGAATTATCTGAACCAAACACCGGGGTTCAGCCATTAATAGAAAATTTATTATTCACTATAGGTAAAACATATACTATACCTCTTTTTATTGAAAATATAGATTTTTCTTCTACATTTATTAATAATGATACCGATGTTGATACTGAAACCTTGCACAAAAAAAATCATATTATTGCAGCTGAAAGTGTGCTGTTAAAGTGGGAAAAAAGTAATAATATTTTATATAACTACGCTACTGATGTAGATGATCCAATATGTAATTTTAAAATGGGAGAATTTTATTTTAATTTAGGTCATACTGCACCTGCTTTATCATATTTTCTTCGTTGCGCTGAAAGAGCTGAAGATAAATTATTAATCTATGAATCATTAATTTTTGGCTATCTGTGTTATAAAGAACAAAAAATTAGAGATGAAACTGCAAAAAGCTTAATAATGCATGCAGTTTGTTTGCAGCCCAAAAGACCTGAAGCTTATTGGCTAATAAGCTGTTTTTATGAACAAAAAGAATATTGGATGGATTCTTACTATCATGCCGAAAAAGGATTAGAAAACATTGATAAAGATTTAGAGCCATTAAAATTCTATAAAGATTACCCTGGTGAAATTGGCTTGCTTTTTCAAAAGGCAATTTCCAGCTACTGGTGGGGTAAAAATGAAGAGTGTAAAAATATTTTATTAGATCTTTATAACAATTATGAGTTAAATGAAGTTTATAGACAAAGTGTTTTAAACAATTTAGACCGTATCGGTGTAGAGTTATAATATTTGCTTAATTGAAACATTTATATATAATTGTGCTATATGTCAGTTCAAGAAATTGTTAAAGAGGTAGCAGGTATCATAATGACTCTGTCCTTTATGTTTTGTTACTTGCCTCAAATTATTAAAATATATAAAAATAAATCATCTCAAGGGGTGTCTTTAGCTCTTATTATTATGTGTATAGTAGGGTATATTTCAGGTATGGTTTATATGTTTCTCGGAACTTTTGGACTTTGGTGGTTTTTAAATTATTGTGTCGGGCTTATTATGTGCTCGATTCTTGTATACGCCTGGTTTAAATATAGAAAAAACAGCGATACAGATAATTGCTGGAATAGTTAATGCGCGGTTAGCTTAGCGGTAAAGCAGGACTTTTACACGGTCAAGACCGGGGGTTCGATCCCCTCACCGCGCACCATTCTTAAATAATACTATGAAAAGAGTAGTAACAATCGACTTTGATGAAACCCTCGCGACTGAAAAGAGTACAGGCTGGGGTAAATCCTTAGTTCCGTACCAAACTATTTTGGACTTAATAACCAAGGAACATAAACAAGGATCTGAAATTCATATTGTTTCCTTTAGATCTGAAAAAGAAAGACCAGAAGTTGAACGTTTTGTTAGAATGTACAATCTACCTATTAAATCTATTATTTGTACTAATCTACAAAGCAAGACCCCTTATCTTCTTAAGCTCAGTTCAAATCTTCATGTCGACGATATGAAGTTTGCTTTAGATGATGCTAAAGAAGCGGGCATAGAAACTCTTCATTTTAAAGAAGGTAAATTTATTTAACTTTTTTTCTTGCAGTTCAGCCTGAACTCCGTATAATGGTGAGTGCAATATGAACGCAACATTAACCAAAGCCTACAACAAACAGGCAAACATCGTCCGGGAGAGCTATTCGCACTACCGGAAACAACCGGTCCGTCTTTCGAATATTCGTCGTGACGGAAAACTATTCACAGTCAACAACGTAGAAGTTACATCCAGAGCTCTTAACGATCTGGCAAACATCTTCTCGATTAAAGCGAGTTTGGTGGATCAGATTGAGAATGATAAAGAGCAATGGCAACCTCTTCAGCATGCCTTGACCAATATCAAAAAGGATCGTACAGTTACAGCAATTGTAAACGAAGGGTCTACTTCACGGCCCTTTATTACTAAGTTTGTTGATGCTTCAATTGAAGAAGCAACACCTCTTGACTTCGACAAAGGTATTGAGCAAATCGGTGGGTACCTTGAGACGGCAGAAGGAAATTTGGAAATTCGTAACTTCCATTTTAATTCTGAATCCTTAGCTCTTGAAATTAATATTCAAGATAAATCCAATAACATTGATGTCTTTAGTGACGGCAACGATATATGGAACTCTGGATTTGGCATTCATTACGGGGAAAACAGGACTTCTGTTGCTCCTTATTACCTCCGTTTGATTTGTACAAATGGTATGACTGCAGCTCATGAAATTATGCAGCGTTACTTTAATAACAAGCCTATGAAGCAAGAAACGTTTAACAAATTGATTAACAATGTTGTTGAACAAGATATGCGTGTTCTTTGTCAAACTAATGGTAGCCGCTTAAAGAATGTTAATTGCTCTCTTCGGGAGTTCTTTGCTGCTCGTAGTATCTTGAGCGGTAAAAAAGAGCCACAAAAAGAGTACTTCGATGACACTGAGATTCAAGAGGCTTATAAGCCTTACAACATTCGGTACAAAAACAAACGTTGGCTGGCATCAGCTAATAGTAATGTTAACGGTTACGATTTGTTTAACCGACTGACCCATGCCGCTACTCACAAGGCGACACTGCCTATGTCAACAAGAACAGCTTTGAACGCTTTAGCTTCAGAATTGTTCTTCAAGGGACCAGATCTATCTTTCCAAGCCCCTAATCCGTTTAGTAGGAATTAAAAAGATAGTAATATTGAATAAGCACCCCTCGGCTAAGCCGAGGGGTTTGCTTTAACTATTGATGTAAATGTAATTTCCTTTATTATAGACTTATGAAAGTAGAATATTTTAAGGATTGCGGGGGTTCTCCAGAGCATGAACGTAATGACTGCACTGTGAGAGCTTTAGCTATATCAACTGAAGGCTCGTATCATGATGCTTATATGGTCCTTAATAGTTTTGGTCGAAAACCAAACAAAGGAACTAATATCCGTAAATTTTTTAAGAATAATCGTATTGTTTTAAACAAAGTATTTAAAAAGCTAAGATTTCGTAAACAAATAACACTTAATAAATTTGTACAAAAATATCCTACCGGTACTTTTTACGTAAGAATAACTCGACATGTCTTTGTAGTTAAGGATGGAGTTGCTATAGATATGACTAGGCCTAAAACCTTTTGTCGAATTACTGATGCCTGGGAAGTTACCGAGATTGTTTAAATATTAATATGCAATTTGATAGATTAGTTGAAGAACTATTAACAGAAATGCCTTATATAGAAATTGGAGATCAAATTATTGATTTAGAGGTAGAGTTATATAAGGAAAGACCAGAAGAATTTATTGACAAATTAAAAAGTATCTTACAGGGTGACAAGGTGTCAGGTAAATATAACTCCTCTATACAATTAACAACGCCAGAAGAAAAGCAAGAGTTTCTCAAAAAAATAAAATTAAACTACATGTTAAAGGGAGTTATACCTGGAGATCTTATCGATAGTTTATAAAATAGTGCATTATGGGCCCGACCTCAATTGCACCTGATGAAATTTTGGATATTAAAAAACAATACTACTCTTGGAACTGTTTTCATAAACTTATTAATAAGGTTAAGAAACAAATTGATATTCCACCTAATTTAATTGTATCTATTGGTAAAGGGGGATCTATTCCCGGTGTTGTTCTAGCTGAAATATTTGAGTGTAATAATATAAATCTAGGCTTGAAATCTTATAAAGGACGCTCTCGGGGTAATATTCATGAGTATCAATCTATTGGCTGTTTCAATGGGTTTAGAGATGCTAACATTCTTATTGTTGATGATCTTGCTGATTCAGGTGAAACTTTTCTTTACGCAGTTAAAAAGTTTAAAGGTAATGGTTGTGAGAATATAAGAACAGCCTCAGTATTTTATAAACCTTGTTCAAAGTTTAAGCCTGATTATTTTGCAGAAGAAGTAGATAGTGCTGTTTGGATAGTACAGCCTTGGGAGATTACGGAAGTTCAGTAATAAATTTCTTATACAAATCCCAATACGATTTAAAAACAGAAGTTAACTTTTCTGGCTTAACTTTTTTGTAATTTATCCATTTATAATCTATATGCTCCCAGGATAGAGTGGGCATAAAACTATCACGAACTACCATAAAAAACGAGTAAACAGGCTGTTTTTCCCCCTCTTTAGTGATCTTTAGTTTACCCACTAAATCTCCCTCTGGCATTAGTCCAATCTCTTCTACACACTCTCTCTGAGCTGTTTCTAGAGGTGAATACTCGTCTTCCTCCCTGTGACCACCGGGAAATGTGTATTTACCGTTTTCTTTTTGTAGTAGGAGGATTTCTTTTTGAGGAGTGACAAAAACTATACCAGCTCCAATGTATTTTATTTTAATAAATTCTGCAAAGCTCATGGTTGATGTTTAATATAAATAATTTATAATACAACTCATGGAAAATATAGCAGTTTATTTACAAAAAGGAGAATTTACCGGAAGAGAGCATATTGACCGTGCTCTCAAGAGGCTCAAAAATAAAATGGAAACAGAAGGCATTTTAGAGACTGTCCGCACAAAGCGGGCATTTGAGACCCCAGCACAACGCAAGATTCGCAAACGCCGCAAAATGCAAAAGACTCTTAAAATGTTAAGACTTAAGCGGCAGCAGGAGCGTCGCCCTTAGCAGCTTTCCGGGAATTCTTTTCTTCTTGGATAGCTTTACGCTCTGCCTTGGCATACTTGCCAATTTCTTGAAGAGCTTTACGAGCGCGGGACCCAGCGGCGTTATTACCTCCGTAAAACTTTTCAGCTTCAACGGCAAAAGTTTCTACGATTTGTTTTAGTGTGTCTGTAGTATTAGGCATAATATCAATAGTTAAACAAATAACTAAAGAAATTCAACTTTATATTTGCAATACCTTATTAATGCTATAAATTTATAGTGATATGAAATACATCTTACTCGCAGTTTTAGTAGTCTCTGCTGTTATGACTACTGCTTGTGCTTCTAAAAAAGAGTGCAAACCATGTAATAAAGCTGTCGTTACCACGACTAAATAATATTAATGTTTTATTACATACAAAATAAACAAAATAGAATACTTACCCTGCGGGGCTGAGTTCTAAGACGTTTGTTTTGAGAACCCTGGCCTCGCAAGAAGCCAGGGTTTCTTTTTGATCTTTGATAGTTTTAATATATAATTAAAAGACAGGGGTGCGGTAAAGCTGGAGAGTTACTGCGGACTGTAAATCCGCCGCCATTGGCTAAGAAGGTTCGAATCCTTTCACCCCTATTTAAAATTTGGCTCGTAGTGTAATGGTAACACCAGAGAATTTGGATCTCTTATTCATAGTTCGAGTCTATGCGAGCCAGTTTTTTTAGTTGCATGATTTACAAGGTTCCAGTATATTATAGATCATGAAATTAGATGTAGCCATTCTCTTCCTTATTGCTTTAGGCCTTATTGCCGGAAGTATTGTCTCAGAACTCCAACACCGCCGTATTAAAGGCTTGCAGACACAAGTCGATGAGCTTAGAATTGTTGTTGATCAACAATTTTTACCCCCGGTGATTACAAATAACAATTTATAACATGGAAGATTATGACGGTTTAGGTCTTTAGCTGGGTTAGTGTAACTGGAAGCACCGACAGTTTTATAAACTGTGTGCCCTAGATGAGGGCCGAGCATGGGTTCAATTCCCATACCCAGCATATTTTTTAGTTCTTTTATATTTTAGGGCTTGTAGCTCAATGGTCAGAGCAGTCGGCTCATAATCGATTGGTTGTAGGTTCGAATCCTACCGGGCCCACCATTTTCGGAACGATAGCTCAATGGTAGAGCAGTACCCTTTTAAGGTATTGGTTCTGGGTTCGAGCCCCAGTCGTTCCATATTAAATAGTTCTTTGATACCTAGGTAGCACAGCGGTAGTGCAGCGCACTGTTAATGCGCGGGTCGTAGGTTCGAATCCTACCCTAGGTGCCACCCTTTACGCCTCGATCGTTCAACGGATAGGACAAGGGTCTTCTAAACCTTTAATGTGGGTTCGATTCCCGCTCGAGGTACTTTAAATAACAGAATAACGTCGCCATCGTCTAACGGTTAGGACACATGGTTTTCATCCATGTAATCGGAGTTCGATTCTCCGTGGCGATGCTTTAGAATATTAAAGTAATCAAGCTATAAAATAAAACCGGTACATATAAATCCAGTTGAGAAGCAAACTCCCATTCAAAAGGCAACCATCCTTTATTCCATACTGTATAAGTTGGCTTACTCCCTTTCAATTTATATTGATGCTGACATTTTTCTCTTGACCAAAAAACACAAAGTACAGCAAATACCCCAACCCACATATTCCAAAATATTAAGGTGCCAGCTATAAAGGGTACAAGCCCTGTTAAAATATGAGATAAAGATGATTTAAAACGATCTAAAGTTGGCCATGTCATATTAATATTTATAGTTGCCGACCTATTAACTCCCTCTATACTTTTTTATAACTCTATGTCTAAAATTCAATTACCTAAAAATATAGGTCAAGGCAAACCAGCTAAAATTAAAGAAAATGTCAAATACTTTGATACGTCTCATCATGGTTCTTTTTTTCCTTTTGGTGTATATTTTACTACTACCTACGGGGTAATGCCCTCTACTATTCATATTAATAAAACTTATACAGAGGATTTAATTTTCTTTCTAAGAAATAAAGGCGAAATCTTTCAAGACCTTGTTTCTATTCCTGCAACATCTCCCAGATCTATGACTCTGAGTCTGTATCAAGATGATTTTGAAACAGAAGAACCAGAATATAAGGGTACATTTCTTTATAAAGATTGTGTAATAAATTTTCAAAGAACTCCTTCTCGTAAGCACAAAAAATCTGCTGAAACACCTCCGCTTTTTACTATCTCAATTTATTATAAACCTGGTACTACACCTCCAGTAAAGGATTTTGATAAATTTTTATTTGAGGAAAAACTTAATAGTGTAATTCATACTATTTTTCGAGATGAACATGGAGGTATTGTTTTCGAGCCTTTTGAGACTGTAGTACCTGAAGGATATTCAGTAGAAAAATATTATACTAAAGACTTTCAACCAATTCATAAACATATTGTTGATAACCTTCAAAAAAATGAATCAGGTCTGTATCTTTTTCATGGTGAACCTGGAACTGGTAAAACAACCTATATTAAATACTTGGCAAGCGTGCTTAAAAGAGACGTAATTTACGTTCCGGTAGCTTTTATTGACTCTCTAGTTGACCCATCATTTTTACCAGCATTGCTTAAAAAGCGTCATTCTGTTCTTGTTATTGAAGATGCTGAAAAGGCCTTATTAGCTCGAGAGCCAGGCGATTCGTCCTCCCTTGTTTCAGCTATTCTTAATATCACTGATGGTATTATGGGTAATGTATTTAGTATATCAGTTATTGCTACTTATAATTCTCCTAGAGCAGGGATTGATAAGGCTTTACTTCGTAAGGGAAGACTAAAAGGAGAACATAAATTCGACAAACTTGATGTTGAGCAAGTACAAAAAATTCTTGATGATAATAAGATTAATTTTACTGCTAAAGCGCCTATGTCCTTGGCAGAAATATTTAACACCCAAGAACCTGATACTTTGAATACCAAATCTTTAGTTGAAGAAAAAAGAATGGGCTTTTTTTAAAAAAGTTAGTGGAAAAGCTTAAAACCTCATATATTATTAAACGCGTTATGAAAAACACAAACATCACGACAATGAACCTCGAACAGATTGCTGACTTCTACATTCCGGCCAATGCGCCTAAGAATGTTAAGTCCTGCATCGTCGAGAACTACCTCGATACAACACGTTACGAGTTTCTCGGTTTCGTTGATCGCTCGAACACTGCTGTTCTTCGCCAACGCTTTCACAGCGTTCGTGATAACAATGGTCGTTTCGCTAAGATCCGCGCTACCCGTAGTGCTCGCTAAGTTGTTGTAGCGTTACACGAACCCGGCTTTGAGCTTGACTTGAAGCCGGGTTCCTTTTATACTAACAGTATGAAAAAATTAGAAAAAACGTTTGTTAAAAAGGGATTCAAATATACTCAGGTTGAACGTAAGGGAGAGTTTGCCATTTACAAACAGGAAAACGCCAAACTAAAAGACTCGAAAGCTAACTACGAAGTGGTGCAAATTAAGTCTCACAACGGCTATGAGATTGGCGGTTCAAAAATTGCTGCTGCAGAAGTCTACCCTGGCTCTACTCAGTGGGGCATTCTCGGATGGACCCATCTTGATCTCCCATCTGCTGAAAAAAGATTTAAAAAACTTATTCGAGGATCGAACTAACTAAGTCTTCAAAAGACTCTTTTTTAAGAAACTTTTTAATTTCTTTTTTAGGCATTTCTTTAGCTACTTTCTTAGCTGCACCTTTAACGCCTTTTTGACCTTCTTTGGCACCCATTACAGCTCCAAAAAATTTACGCTGTTTTTCTGACTTTGCTGGCATATTATGATTAATTAAGCAATATATTACTAATGGTTGCAAAAAAACAAAAACGTCAAAAACGGGTTGATCTGGTTTGTATACTAACCGGAGAAGTAATACCTAAGCAGCCAAGAGCTCGGGTTGAGAAACAAGCTAAGAAGCTTAAATTTGATGATGTTGAAGATTACATCAATTATTTTATAAGCAGGGACGCTCGTAAGTTGTTATCGAAAGGAAATACAGAATTAGAAATTCGTAAGCAGTTTAATTGTAAAGAAACAAAACCGATTCCTTTCCCTATACTGAAGTGTTACGTTAAGAAATTTAAATCAAAGGACGCTGTAGATAGAAAGCGACAAAAGAAGGTAGCAGAAGAGTATAAACAAAAGCCTATTGTAATGCAATGGAAGGGTTCTGAGCCTATTAGTATGGTTAAGAACAAAGAGATGTGTGAACAAGTAACTCAGTTTGCTTGTTGGAGACCGGACATATATCTTGATTTAGGATGTGAGGCCTGTATACTGAAAGACAATTGCGCTTGTCCTATTAAAAATCTCAAGCGAAAACCTCATGATAGAAGAGTTAAAAAAGCTAAAAGTATTTGATCGAATCACCTATTTCGATAAAGACCATACATATAAAATAGATGGTCAGCCTAGCGCAAGAGTTTCAGTAACAGGTCTTGTTGGATCTGTTAAAGAAAAGTTTGACGAAAACAAATGGTCAGCAATTAAGGCTAAGGAGCATGGTATTACTCCAGAAGAGATGAGACTTGTCTGGAAGAAGAATAATCAAATGGCTACCTATCAAGGTTCTACTCTTCATAACTACATTGACAACTACTATCAGAATAAAATTATTCCTTACAACCGTAATTTAGCTGAAGCTATTTTAGGACAAACTTTGCATGAAATGATGCAAAAAAATCTTGTAGTTCTTGTTAAGCAGTTTAACAATTTTTATAATGCTACAAAAGATTATATTCTACCTATTAAGAATGAATTTGTGGTTGGGGATCTAACAAATACAAAAGTGTGCGGTATGCTAGATATGCTCGCATACAATACACAAACAGAAACATTTGAAATTTACGACTTTAAAACTAATAAACGTTTTAGTTTAGAGTCAGAATACGAAAAAAAGCTTCTACCCCCTGTAGAACATCTTGACGAATGCGAATTTAGTTCTTATAGCTTACAGCTATCTTTATACAAAATATTCATAGAAAAGTATACAGATATTAAGATCGGGGATATCAAAGTTATTTGGTTCTCTGTTAATAACGAAGATTATAAAATAGTGCCTTTAAAGTTTATGCCTGATGAGTGTGCAGCAATTATGGAAAAACACTTAATTGAGCACCTAGCTCTATAGTAAGCGACTAAACAAAAGATATACTGCTAAAGTCACAAGAAACACCACCGGGGTATACAAAACTGTTAAAAATAAACAGGCTCCTAAAATACTCAGCCATAAAGCCAAACATAGAGGGCAAGTAATTAGTTCTATTAAAAACATACAAGCATTACAATTAAAAAGTAGGTTACGTTTAACATAGAGATATTGTGGAAAAGTTAAACCATCTGTATTGGTATCATAACCAGCTAGCAGTTTTTTTAAACCTAATACCTTACAGTACGCTGGAAAAGCACCAGAATTAAACCAAACTATCATAATAGTTACTAATAAAGCTATTACTTTGAGAAAAACTATTAAATCTACCATAAATATACTTATAAAGATATATGAAATTTGATACCCTTTATAGAAACGTATTTATCACTGAACAAGATGAGATGCCCGTTCCTACCGATGAACCAGTAACAGACGATATGACCGGGGAAGAGCCAGCTCCGGAGCCAGCTACTGACGGTGTACCAATGCCTGATAATTTTGATGTGGATCCTGCACCTGTAGCCTCACCAGCTGGAGATGCCGGAACTGTTAAAAATCATGTTATGAAACTCGATCAGTTTGCTGATGAATTAAATGGTATTGATACCGGTTCTCTTCAGCAAATGGTAACAGACCTTGATAAACAAGGTTCATTATTTCAAGGAATATCGAGAGAAACATCTTCAAAGATTATCAAACTTGCAGAACAAGCTAGAGAGTTATCAGAAATCTTTAAAGGTTTTATTATTAATTCAGCTAAACGTCAAAGAGATATTGCTGCCGGCCAGGGTTAATATATAATATAGAGGTGGAAGGACTACCTCAAGATTATGTCATACAGGCTCTCTACTCTCACTGTAAGAGACCGGTTTATAAGAAGTATCAGAGAGTATATAACGCTGAGTGCTGTGTATGCGGGGAAGGTCATTCTGCCGGTCGTAAGCGTCGTTTATTTTATTTTCCAGACGATCGGTATTTTTATTGTTTTAATTGCAGTAGGTCTTGGTCTGAGCTTAATTGGATTCATGAGATTTCTAAAAAACCTGTTTATGAAATCTTAAAAGAAACTAAAACGTTTCATAGCAGTAAAGAGATTCAGACTAAAATAGCTAAACAAAACGAAGTCGTAAAAGCTGTTGATATACCTGCGCTTCCTGACGATGCAATTGATATATTTGATAGTAATCAAGTAGTCTTTCATAAAGAAGAAAAGCTCGTTAAGAGTTCTGTTGAGTATGCTCAAAAAAGAAGGCTGTTTACTGCTGTAAATAGACCAAAGTCTCTTTACGTTTCTTTAAAGGATAAAGTACACAAGAATAGACTTATTATACCCTTTTATGGGGAGACAGGTAAAGTGGAGTCCTACCAGTCCCGGAGTCTAGATGGAGATGTATATCCAAAATATCTAACAAAGTACGGAGAGAAGAGTCTTTACGGTGAAAACAATATAGATAATGATATTCCTTATATCTTTATCTTCGAAGGACCTATTGATGCTATGTTTGTTAAGAACGCTGTAGCTGTTGGAGGCTCTTCAATGACTGATAAACAGGAATCTTTTATTAAGAAGTGTGTTGATAAAGAAATAATTTACGTCTACGACAATGATAAGAACAATAAAGAGATGTCTAAAAAGATTAAGAATCTTATTAAACAAAATAAAAAACTCTTTGTATGGCCTAAAGAGTTTAAGAAGTTTAAAGATGTAAACGAAATTTGCTGTAACTTACATTTAGATGAATTACCCTACAAGTTCATTGTACAGAACTCTTATTCAGGGGTAGAGGCTTTAATGAAACAAAAGACTACTTGAGATTACTAACACAGAAGTTGACAGCTTTTAAAAACTTATCTTTGTAATTGCGAATAGGTCTAACTTCAGTTTCTGCCTCTTCAATCATTTGAAGTCTAGCAAATTCTTCTTGTAAAGACTTGAGAAATTTTTCTGAAAACTGAATTTGTTTTGGATAACGAACCCTTGTAACAAACTTCATAGTTCTTGGAAAGAAACTTTCGCAAACCTGGTCGAATTTACTCATATTAATTATAAAGCTTAGCTCCAGCTGCTGCAGTTATAGCACTGGCTGTTTGTCCTGCAAATTGAGACCTTTGTTTAAACCCTGGTGTTGAGCGTGTAAAAAAAGCTACCCCTTTAATGGCATCATATAATTCTTTTGCAGGTTTTACACCTGAACGAGCATCTTCATCAATTTTACCAAGGTTATAAATCACACCTGGGAAATATCTACCTGCACCTTTTTCAACAAAATTTTGATAATCTACAAATTTTTGAGAACCTACCATTTTAAGCATATCTTCTATTTCTTTAGCGTTTTTAGGGTCTAATGTTGATGTATTTTGTTGCTGTTGTTGAGTTTGATTGGTATTTTGTTGTTGTTGTTGTTGAGTTTG
>Ga0247831_1003305_pt1 | contig 23863 bp, 22 predicted proteins | sample LaCruzMarch2015__9_FD_192406 | JGI IMG/M metagenome (GOLD analysis project Ga0247831, IMG submission 192406) | Freshwater microbial communities from meromictic Lake La Cruz, Castile-La Mancha, Spain - LaCruzMarch2015_1m | ecosystem: Environmental > Aquatic > Freshwater > Lake | place: Spain...
GTCGAACTAGTGCCGCCGACACCGCAGACCCCATCAGCACACACTCCTGTGTCGTCCGAGGAATCGATGCCGCATGGAAGAAGGAGAGTTAGGAGGAAAATACCACTATGACGATACAACAACATGCTGAATAGCTTTAGTCGAGAGAATGAGGAAGGGCATGGCGGGAGGGTTTCAAATTTGCTCTGGTGGAAATGGGCTGTTTCCAATCGAAGGACGTCGTCGATGTCAAGGAATGTGTGTCTATTCCTCCTCCTCTAGAGAATGAGACCGGCCAATCCACGGGCAGGGTGGGCATACTACCGTCGAGGAGGAATACAACCACTACGCCACGCAGCTCCTCTGCATCTGAGATTTCGACTTCTACCACTACTACGATGTATCGACCAGTCGAGCAAGCGGTTAGACAAATCGAAGCGGGACGGGTGGGCATAATGCCACCGCCAACATTCATGATCAGTTCATCGTCCTCCTCTTCTTCTTCGGATGAACAACAGCTTCCATCGATCAAAGGAACGCTAGTCGACGACGATGAAGAGTCATCGTCGGTTGGATCAGATGACAATGCTCCAACTCGGATAGACGATGTATTAATACCCGATGCAGCTAATACAAATCAATCAATGGACGATTTGTTAAAGGATGAAAGTGTTGTTGATTGGCTTGCAGAAACAACGAATAACAACAGTGTGGCGCCTTTTACAACAACCAAAGAGACCATGCGCGGACCACCAAAGAGTGCAATTGATCATAGTCACCAACTCGAGCAACAACAGCAGAAGCAGAAGCAGTGCCCTATCATTGCAACACATGAATTATACGAATGTCGAGATGATTGTCACGTTGTGAAGGATACGGCACGCGTAGAACGCAGGCATGTGCCACTCCCAACTGATAAGCCAGTAGAGATTAAGAGTGGAAGTTGGCTTACCAATCGATATGTCGTAAATGATTACATTATACTCTCAGATATTGGCAAAGGAGCACATGCCGAAGTACGTCTGTGCAAGCATAAGAGAACCAACGAAGTATATGCAGCAAAGATTATGAATAAGAAATTATTGTGTGAGAAGTTTGTTGATATACAAAAGGAGGTTGCGATAATGAAGAAGCTAATGCATCCTAATAGTACGTATGTCAACGCAAACAACAGTATGTGGTTTTTGTTCTCGAATTTATATTATGCACTCTCATCTCAACCATTCTTGACAGTTTTGCGTTTGTACGAAGTCCTAGATGATCCGAATGGTACGTGAACATCTGCTCTGTAAACAATGCCAACACACACGATCACCAACGCTAAACACATTCTCTTACTATCATCATCAGTGAATAAGATCTATCTAATCACAGAATTTGCCCAGCGTGGCGACCTGATGAACATAGCAAGGACGTGTAATTTGACAGCTGATCATTTAAGGAGTATCACACGCCAAATCATGACGGGGTTGCAATATCTACATGACAACTGTATCACTCATAATGATCTAAAGCCGTCAAACATACTACTCACTCAAGATGGAACAGTGAAAATAGCCGATTTTGGTGTTTCCGGCCTGGGCCGGATACGAATGGATTCGTGCGGAACTCCAAGCTTTATGGCTCCCGAAGGTAATTGTTCAACCATCTCCATCGAGCAACTATTTGTTTCAATTTTGCCAGACTTATATTTCTTCCCATATATCCCGCTATCCAGTCGTCTCAGGAGAACCGCACGACGGTCAGCTAGCAGATTGCTATTCACTCGGGGCTACAATATACTGTGTCAAATTTGGCAAACCACCGTTTGTTGGCAAGGGACATGAGAAGCATCAACAAATGAAAGACTTGTACGATCAAATAAAGAAATCGCCCCTGATAATCCCTCCCGTCGAGGATAACAGGTTAAGAGATCTGATTTCCCGACTGATGACAAAAGATCCAATGGATAGGCTGTGTTTGTCTGATGCTCTAAATCATTGTTGGATCCAGAACAAATTGAGTTCATCATAATCAAATAGAGTATGGTAAGATTCCTGTACTTGTGTGACCTGTGAGTCAGGGATGTGAACAACCGATTGACGAATATTGATACGACAAGCACTTCGACAGAGCAAATAACAGTGATTATGACTGGATAATAAATACTACTGTTACAATAAATTATCAAATCTATTATCTAATCTTGTTTTTTTCTAATCAAGCAAAGAGAGGTGCATCAAATAGTTCTGCCTTGTCATACAGCTTTGAGGAAGGGAAGTTCTTGTGCATGGGCAGCACTTTACTCATGGAGCTTGATGGAATTCCAAACCACTCAGCTGTACCATACCACATGGCGTCCCATGGAGTCGACGGAATCATCCGTCCTCGACTTAATGCCATTGCACCTTCATTGAAGTCGCTTGGGTACTGACCAAGCACCTTTCCACCATTCTTGATAGCTCCTCCGAACATAAAATGATTGCCTCCCCAAGCATGATCGGAGCCATCCCCTGTATTTGGATTCAGTGTACGGGCAAACTCAGAAAACTGAACTACAACTGTGGATTCCCAAAGATTTAAAACCTTGAGTTCCTTCACAAACGCATCAATGGCGGCATTAATCCTGCCGAAATTTTCAATCAAGGCCTCGTCAACTGAATCGTGTGTATCGTATCCACCGTCTTGGACATAAAAGATGTCTCTCTTGGACCTGCGAGCCGCCCTAGTTTGCATCAGTCTGGTCACCAACTTCAGCTCAGATGCAATGCCGCTTACTGGGAAAATGGTAGTCACAGTGGTATTGTCAACCTGCTCTTTCAACGACTTGTGCGTGTCCATTGCCACAGTGAGCTTGGATGACCAAGTTTCGGCGTTGAAACCACTGTCGACAGTATTACCATTATTCAGGGATTTAATTACATCATTCATGTTACTGATGGATGGGTTCTCATTGAAATTAGAGAGTCCTCCAATGTCAAGAATGATCTGCGACGAAGAACCAGATTCACCCGTCAGTAGTGCTTGCTGCCCTGCAATTGAGAATAGATTGGTCGAAATCCCAGCTTTTGTGAGTACCTCCGCAATTCTTCCACCGACACCAGTTCCAGCATACAATTCTTTGAGATCCACCTGTGCCGTCTCACGAGTCATGAAATCATGAGCAAATAAGCCTTCCTGATGATAATAATCTGCCGACGTCACAGGCATGCCAAGCAAGCCGGCATTTGCAATGAAAGTAAGCTCTTTTTGATCGTACAGCGACTTTAATGCTGTCAAATTGTGGTTAATTCCATACGATGAGCACGTTTGGTTGGCGTTGTTGGCTGGAATTTCAAGCAAGCGATTCAATGGCAACCCAATACCTTCACTAATGTCGGTCTTGCCTCGAATGATCCTATACCTTTCGTAGGTCCCATCTGCACATGTATGAGGAGTAAGCATGTGATACGAGTCTAAGCCACCAGCCAAAGAGAAGTAAACGATGGCCTTGTACGATTCTGCACTAGCACTGGGAGGGATTGGGATTGCTCTGTCTTCACCACTCTGTGAGATAGTATTCGTCGAGTGGAACTCACCAGTTGTGACAATGAGCTGCTGCATACACCGATTTTTGCTTCCCTGGTCGGGTTCAGTAGAACAGGCAGCAACAATCTTATTCAAATTGGTACTGCTCAAGCGTCCAGCTGTCAATAGTTCGGCAAGATCTCCAGCCCGCTCAAAGTCGTTCACTCCAGTGGGCTCGTAGAAAAGGTGTCCATAAGATCGTCCATATGAACCATTGTCCAGGCAGTCGCCATAGCCAATGTATTTTGCAAAGCCAATCTTGCAATCCGATAGACCATACTTGATCAAGGAGAAAAATCCATTCAGCATGCTAATAATGTTGGGCATAGTCACAACGACAGACTCAGGTGATGCCAATCTGGCTTGAAGGATTGGTCCAGCGTCAGGAATGTAATTCGGCAAGAAGAAGGAAAAGACTGTGGGAAAGTCATACGGCCCCTGTCCTATCCTCTCCTCAATATGCCAAAGCTTGGTATGGTGTGCAGTCTGCATTGTAGAATTGTCAATGGGAGTGGGAATTGCAGTTCGGTAGTCCATTGATCTCATAAGGTTCATGACTTTGAGAATTGGTTCCCTCATCGAGCCATAACTGGGATCGACTGCGATCGCACCATCGGTGGCCTCACTATGAAGAAGTATCGATGCGACCATGGCTTCGAGACTTCCATAAGTACCACTACCAAAAGTTGTGCCCCCTGTTGTGTACATGCCAGTTCTAAATGCGCTCACACAGTCAGATACGAATCTTGGGGATGGATTGGAAAACGAGAAACGCTGCATAACACGGACGCAAAGGAATGGTGCAACGTTGTCCTGATAGAAGTAATGATCAAGCACTGCGTCCGTTTCATATTGCGCATCCCTCAAAGTTCTTTCACCAACTCTTGTAGATCCGTAGTCAGGTATTAGGGTCATAAAATGAGGAGGATTTCGGAATGAAGCCGGCGACGAGGAGTCTGGTAGGCCTTCTACCATCAAGTGGTCAATATTAGGGCCCTCTTTGTATTTTGCAGGGAGTTTAACACGAATAGTATTTTGACCAGCTGAAAACAGAGTAATCATCATTGTCAGCGATCATTAGTACATGTTACACACAAATAATATCATCAGTATAAGATCTATGATTACTCACCATTGAGATTAACTGTAAGCGGCTTGGACATGTGCCAATCGTCATCCCAACCTCCTGTAGGAAGCAACGTAAACCCATATTCAAAATCATTAATGTCGACGCAATAGTCGTACGAAGTTGAACTACGAGTACCAGTACAGCCAGGAACATGTTCACCATTATCGAGCTGCATGCAAAACAATCCAGGCATGCAATGGGTGTCACTGTCGCAGTCACCAGCACACCGTGCAAGAGGTAGTTGGGCAGGAGTAGGGTCTGAAGCTACGTTGACAAAAGTGGCTAAGCTGTTGGGGTTAGCACGCTGATGAGTGACCAACTGTCCGTTCACATAGACATCCAACGGTCGCGGTGATTGATGATGCGCGTATCTCAGCGAAATCATGTACTCTCCCTCATTCGGCACATTCACACTCCATTCGAGGAAAGTTGTCTCGTTCCCAGACTTTGTGTCGACATACTTCTTTCCAGTAGGACTAAGATTAGGAGCTCCCGTAGTATAATTGCTTTTCACTACCGCATTGTTTATGGTGGCATCTTCTGCTTCGTAGATCTGGGGCGTCATCGTCCATCCTTCGAGAGTAACCGCCGAGCGTGTGTTCTTCAAAAATAACGTCCGCCCTTTGTCTTGAACCTCAAAGACAGTCTCACGGTCAATGATACCTCCAACTACATGGACTGTTAATCCACCAGCAAGATTTGTTGGTACGCTCCCAGCTTGAGGACTGACTGCTCCAATGAAGAGTTGTGACAATACATTTGTCTTAGACACATTGTTTGTGCTAGTAAATACCACATCGTCGGTAACAATTGTCTTGCAAACGCAGCTGGAGCTCCCATCGTTCGACACGACTGTTTTGCACTTATTCGCCTCGCACGTGTTTGTCTCGCTGCTGCCAGGATATTTACCATCGCCATCCCAAAACACACGAAACCAGTTTAGAGTATTCTTCTCTTCAACCAACCATGGGACGGTGTCTGTGTAGGACGAACTGGCATCATGAACAATTGCAATATATCCATCAGAGTTTATCTTCACATTGACTCCACAATCCTTATTTGTCCAATGATATCCGCTGCTTCTGCGTCTTGCGGTGGCTGCGCCACTGTTGTTGAACGGTTGATTTTCAACATAATCGTAATTACACAGGTTTCGACCATAAGCCACACACCGGTCCCTGGCCTTATCAAAAGTCATTCGTTCACCTTCATATAAATAAGTGACATTTCCCACCTTTACTGCCTTATCAACTTCATCCTTACGGTCCTCTCTGCAGCAAGCCTCCTGCGCTTGGGCAAGAGCTGGGTTGGCACACATCTGCCCTCTGCGCCAGCTGTCATAAAGTTGAATTTGCTTACCATTGTTGTAAAAGGATAGCTGAACACAAGGCATCTCAACAAATTCATAGTACACCAACCCAACTTTGACAATGCGTAATGTGTCGACCTGGCATTCTAAGGTGCCAGGAGTACATACCAGGTCATTCTCCAATGTGACAGAGAGTTTATAATCTCCTCCATTGTAAAGCTTTTGATATAGTTGAGACGACGGAGTGAGCACGGCTCGCAAAATCTCGCCGGACATAGTAGTTGAGGTGAAGAACGACGGGTCTCTCATTAACTCAGACGTTGATTTCCCTCCAAGAAGTCGGAAAGAAGCACCCTTCTTGAGGAATGACTGGACTGAGCTACTGCATAGTTTGTATCCATCACCGATGAATCCACCATTCAAGTTGGACTTGGGGAAAGGATCTCTCCAATCAGGAACAATTAACATCGGATCAATTCTGTTATCCGATGAACCTGTCCATTCCTCTTCGTAGTTGCCACGGACTGGAACACGATCAAAGCCCGTCCACGCCCTCGCCAAAGATTCAATATCTTCATTAGTATAAGTTTGAAGCGGTTCTCCAGTTGAGGGATCTAACATGGGGGTGCCCTCATCATTAAGAACCGTTAGCCCGATAGTAAATAATTGCATCACCTCCCTCGCAAAGTTCTCATCGGCTCTTGCAATCATCTTGTTACTGGTTTCGTACACATAGCTGTGACTCTTGCTTCGAAGATAAGACAAGTGTTCAGCCATCAGCGGAGAGTAGCTTGTCTCGGCAAGGATATCGCGATAATTCCCAAATGCATGCTTGACGAATGTATCGTAGTACTTGAGGTATACCTCAGTCATCTCATATGCATCGATATTGACCGGAACCGTAGTGACGATTTGCGCCAATGCCCAGGCCATTCGCTGTCGCAATTGATCGACTGAATTTAAAGCCACCTCAGTCCAAACAGCTTTCTTCTGGTTCCTCAAATTCTCATCATCAGACGTACCTACAGTGGTGATTTGTGCGTCGAAAATCTCAGACAAAGTTGGATCGTTGGATACCTCGCCCAAGGATCCACACACTACAACACCTCCATCCGTTCTTATCGTTGGCGTTGCACCAAAATACTCTGCCACATCATCTGTCTTGAGCTCGCTAGGAAGGTCGCGGTACGCAATAATATCACCCAGTCTTCCAACTTTCACAATGTCGGGCTCCTTTGCCTTCGTCACCCAACGATTCATTGGATGCTGTGGAATTTTACGTGTTACATTCCCATAAAAAGGATAATTGAGATACCATCCCGGATTTCCATCCCACCCCTGCGCCCATTTTTGAATGTGATAGGGTCCTCCTGGGTGGTTCGTGACCCAGCCACTAAAGTCATAGACGTTAAGGTGGTCTGGATGGACATGATAGAAGCAATCAGGGCCAACTTGAAGCTGAATGTTGATGGGATCAGAAGATTGATTCCAATCATTCACATCACAGACAACCTTTCGATCAATATCAGTAACAAATTCATTCTTATCAGTGCTTGCAGTGATAGCAGCTGTTAATGCATTGATTGTGGTTGTCGTCAGCACAGAGGGTAGAGGGCAAGTTGCACCATGCTTAACGACCCAACGAGATTTCGTCTTAGCACACGGAGATTCGCTGATGCTTTCCATTACCAGTCCTTGGACAGCATAGATTTCTCGGCCAGTCAGGGTGTAAAGATCGAGAATGACAGTCGTATTAATGGGCATTGTCACATCGCCGACGGGATTGGATGTCGAGCAAGCGGTTGAGAGAGTTGACAAAAAGCATGTGTCTTCATTCATGAATGAGCGTTGGACGTTCGAACACTTCACAACCCCATCAGTTGCCACTACGGCCTCGCCACCGCCATCTCTCAAAACTTTGGAGGACATGTTGCTTGATGGATCGTTGATTGACGGACCATTGTCTTCAAGCATGATTGTGGGTGTCCACTGTAGCCACTCCCCTGATGGCAAGACACCGAATACAGGTGCATCATATTCCTCGGCGAATGGTGGGATCATATCACAAATGGCCCCGTTGAAGCCATTACGAAGGAGCAGTTCTTGGCCTCGCAGCATTAGATATAGATTCAGATCACTTGCAGTCTCGTCCCAAATCTCACTGCCATCGAAGATAAAGTGATTCTGAGAAACATACTGCATGTAGCCGGTGAAATTGACAACAGGCTTTGTAGAACGAAGAGAAGGGAGGTAAGTACGACGAGATTTCGATTCAGCATCAAGGATAAAAATGCATCATTGCGAGACTTACATTACCAATATCCAAATTCCTAACCCTGCCGTCCGGCAGATATACCCTCAATTTTGTTGGCCTAGCCTGACTCATGGGCGGATGAGGAGTGTCAGCAAAAGTTACGTTGGTCAACTGTACGTTCCATTCGTCCATGAGATGGACACCATTCCTTGCAATAGCACGTGGCCAGCCGTTGGCTGATGATCAAAGTTGTAACAAGCATGGCAGAGATATGTAAGTGAACAAAATCAACAAATAGCGCTGGGAAAGTGCTATACCTGTGTCGAATGGGAACTCACTCTTCATAACAACTGCGGGTGGCTTCCCTACTCGCAAATGATCAATATTCGGACCTTCATTCTGTTCAGATAGGAGCTTAATAGTGTTTGCACCAGCGATCAAATTAACATTGACCATATCAGAATACTTCCAATAACTCCAGCCTCCGGTGTGGTAGAAGTCGTAAGATGATTTCACGATGACTCCATTACAGCTGAGTTGCAACTTCTTATTACCATTGTCGCTGAGACTGCCCTGAGCAAAGCGAAAGGAGATTGGGTAGATACCAGCCGATGGAGCATTGATGGTGAACTCAACAGAATCACCAACTTTTCCCATGTCGTAATAGCCTGTTCCTGAGTAGCCGGAGCTTGAGGAACTAAATCTACCATAAAAGTTGTAGGTACCATTCTTAACTTGATTCACATTATCGGCCTCGTAAATCGTCGTCGTAAAGTTTGCTTCAGCTTTCACAACTTCGAAGGTTGTGACAATATACATATTGTCGTCATGAGCATTCAATCGATCCTGTGGAGTGTAGCTGTACTTCCGCCACTTACTATTTGGACTGCAAGGATGATCAGATCTGGCAGTTTGGGATGTGGCATCTACCTTGCTGTTGGTACGTCTGCGCCAATACTCTCGATGACTTGTGATTGGTAGATCAATTTGACTTCGGATGTACGACGCACGTTTGGAGGCACCATCCGTCATCCAGTCCCCATCCGCGGTCAGAGCATCGATCTCAGCACGTCGGGGACCAAAGGTGGTCATCTCGAGGAATTTGGAAACCAGTTTCCTCTCAGACATGTATCCATCCTTCGCGAGGATGACGTATCTATCATTCGTATCTTGGAGTGGAGGAAGGAAGATCGTACTAGCATTCACATGTTTGGTTGGACAGGCGAGCGGACCAGGAGCAGCCTCCCACCCTTTGCCGCTGTATGACCTTACGAGCGGGATGAGATTGCCAGTTTCAGACTCCTTGCGTATGAAAATACCACAAAAGATATCGAGGGGAGCAGGCGCAATTTGCTTTTCACCCGGCGTGATTACGATCATGGTTTCCCCTGGAGGAGGACACTGAAGCACCGAATCGTCATTAGGTGGGACAGGAGATTTTGTCGGCGTCTTTGTTGGTACCTCCGTTGGCTTGAGAGTTGTAGGTGCTTCTGTTGGTGTGTTCGTCGGAGTTTCAGTAGGCTGTCTGGTCGTTGGCCGCTATGATGATAATTGTAAGAGGTGTTACATGATAATTGAATTATGAGTGAATTTTCATTCCAATGATGTGTAATAAAGATAAAAAACAAAAGTACTTACAGAGGATGATGGCTTCGAAGTCGGCAAATTTGTTGGGGTCCGAGTTGGAATGTCTGATGGAGATGCTGTCGGTTTACTAGTTGGCTTATTCGTCGTAGGCTTGGATGTTGGAGACACAGTAGGCTTGGATGTCGTGGGGGTAGACGTGGGCTTACTTGTTGGTTTCTTCGTCGTGGGCTTAGATGTTGGTGATGGCGTAGGTTTACGCGTTGGTGATGACGTAGGCTTACGCGTCGTCGGAGGCGCCGTGGGTGTACGCGTTGGTGATGACGTAGGCTTACGCGTCGGCGGAGGCGCCGTGGGTGTACGCGCTGTCTGTAGTTTGCGCCGCATGTCACCCACTTGATCCTCCGCCGCCGTTGCCTTGCCTGTCGTCGGATTGACCAGGGCATAGTCATTGCTGCTAATCATGGACGCGCTGCCGCCGCCACGGACATTGGTGCTGATGACAGCTGATGTTGCCAAAGCAAGGCATAGGAGACCGATGGCTAAGCATCCAATCTTCGTGACGATCGTGGTTATGTTGTTGACTGTCATGCGAGGCAGCGATCCGGGTCGTCCTCGCGATGACAATGAATCGTCCTCGTCGTTGTTATCCTCAGAGCGAGAATAATATGACAATCTCAATGCAGAGATATCGTCGCTTGTTGTATCATCGCAGTCATGGCTACGACGACGCAAGCTAGCTGCTCTCATCTTTGTTTCGGTCTCACGGGTTGTTTGTTGTTGTATTGTTTGATTGTGGGGACGCGCGAGGTGAAATCGATCTTTGGATCACGAATGACCAAAATACGATCCCCATTCTGCTTAATTAAAGAAGCCCTGTTTTAGGACAAAGTGACCATGTCATTATTAGTGACTAATACTCCGTTCACTACTTTCGTGTGGCAGTCGAGGATAACGGAAGACCATCACCGGCACCGTCCGGTACTCGCAGGATTTCCCACGTCAATGACGATCCATGGTGGTGGGCGTGGGGGAATTTACAAGTATCGTAGCGCCTAACACTTCAGTATTTTGAAGATAGGGGCTCGTCTAGCTCATCGTCGTGATAAATAGATCATGATCATGGCTTACTCAACAATAATCATCGCCGGTGGAGGTATCATTGGAAATTCAATCGCCTACTATCTCGCGAAGCGTGGCATCTCATGTACCATCATCGACCCTGTCGGTATCGCACCTGCCGCAAGTGGCAAGGGAGGTGGATTCTTGGCGAGGAATTGGAGTGACGGATGTACCATACAAGACTTACAACGTCGAAGCTTTGATTTGCATGCCGAGCTTGCGAATCATTTTGGAGCTGATACTATTGATTATCGAAGATTGGAATGCATATCTGTATCTTGCGACGAGAGCAACGTCAAGAAGAAGCCGAGCGGTAAAAAGCTTGAAGGGGTTGAATGGGCAGACATGAATGCAGTAGGATGTCAAAAACTGGGTGGTAACGATACCATTGCACAGGTACATCCCAAAAAGCTATGCAATGCAATGTGGAAATTTTCACAGGAGAGCGTTGGATCAAAGTTAGTTGTTGGGAAAGTCGTGCGAGGGATTGTCAAGGATGGATCAATTCGCGGTGTCCAACTTCATGATAGTACAATAATTGATGGCGATGCACTAGTCGTGGCATGTGGTCCATGGACCGATAGTGCACAATCATGGTTTGGAATTGATAATGAGCACAAATTACCACAAATGCAGGGTGTCAAGTATCACAGCATACTCATTAAAAGTCCTCGAGTGTTAAACCAGTCGGTATTCTTCCAAGGTCATGGTGATCCAGAGGTATATCCCCGACCAGATGGAGACGCGTACATTACGGGCTTTCCTGATCCAGCAATAATTGTTACAGAGCTTCCTGGCATGGAAGAGGTTCGGAGTGAGAAGGTCTACCAACTTATTGATGCGACGAAGAAGACAAGTTCTGAACTTGGTGATATACCACCACACACCTCGCAAGCGTGCTACCTTCCAACAACGAAAGGTGGAATACCGATAATTGGTCACATACCAGGCGTTCACGGAGCATATGTGGCGTCAGGACACGGATGTTGGGGAATATTGAATGGTCCTGCCACTGGTGAGGCAATAGCTGAACTGCTGATGGATGGTAAGACAATGAGTCTTGATCTGAGTTTGTTTGAAGTTTCATCTCAACAGTGAAGTGGAATATAATGAGATTCGATGACGAGATAAAATATGCAATATAATTACACAATACTGTTCGAATGAACAATTTATTTAATCTGCTATATTTTCATTCCATAATTAAGTGAAAACTGATCCTGCAATTGGAGCCATGAAACCAGGTCGTCCACTGTTGCCAGCCGTTTTACTACAATTGGCATCGAAGCAAGGACCATCTAGTTTATATTTTCCCGTTCCATAGTTTGTGGTTACTGAGATATCAACGGTATTGCATCCTGGGTACAGCGCTTTGCACTGCTCCAGCGTCCCTGGACCAAAGCAACCGACAGTAAAAGGTGCATACTCCTTCACTGGATAATAGTACACTGCGACACCATTACTGTCGGGAGTAATACCTGTCCGACCACCACACCCATCTAAATCAGTTGGCATTACTCCACCTGCAATGTAGGGTCCGTAGATACCATTACCATCCCCCGCTGTACCGATCCTGGATGAATGACCAGACGTTTCATTCTTATATAGGCAGCTCATGTGTTCATGATAGTGATAGTTGGTATGTCCACCACAATAGTCAAGTAAAGAAATCTCTTTGGCGCAGTACTTTGACATTACCATTTCTGCAAGTTGTGTATCAATGCCACCAGGAAGTGAGTTGCTACCAAGACAACTCATTTGAGCACTCGAAAAGCCAGCCTCAAATGGACCATAGATGCTCACACCTTTTTTGTCTGAACGAAGAGCGAGGGTGTCTGCATTAACACAGACAACTCATTTGAGCACTTGAAAAGCCAGCCTCAAATGGACCATAGATGCTCACACTTTTTTTGTCTGAACGAAGAGCGAGGGCATCTGCATTAACACAGACAACTCATTTGAGCACTCGAAAAGCCAGCCTCAAATGGACCATAGATGCTCACACCTTTTTTGTCTGAACGAAGAGCGAGGGCGTCTGCATTAACACAGCCAATATTGCTACGAAGAGGTGCAGCCTTGGGCTTGGTACCTGTCATGTGTGAACATGTCCCAGTGTAGGAGCCATCGGCGGGACGCGGGACATGTGATACCGGTACCAGTGGGTCCTGTACCGGCGGCACAGCTTACTGGCTTACTAGTTGTACCAGTAGTCTGGGTACGAGTTGGTGTAACAGTCGGGATACGAGTTGGCGTGGCAGTCGGTAATGTTGTTGTTGACGATGTCGTAGGCTTTGACGTTGGGATTTGGCTCGGCTTGAGAGTCGTTGGAGGTGTCATCGGATAAGATGATGGTTTAGATGTGGGCTTCAACGACGTGGGAGATGTTGTCGGTTTGGATGTTGGAGATTTAGACGTGGGAGATGTGGTCGGTTTAGATGTCGTAGGTTTATGCGTGGGAGATGTTGACGTTTAGTAGATGGACGACGAGTAGGCCGCCCCCTCAGTTGAAGCTCATGTGAAAGATGAGCACCACCACAAGTGCCAGCGTTGGAGGCGGGAGTCGATGCCTCCATGGCGAGGCAGACGAGGCTAAGGACCAAGTACCAAGTATTTCAAAAAGGCATTATATTATTTGTTGTGTGAGTAAAAAGGGAGTCCTATTTTTTGGTCCTAGGACCAAATGGTCCCTTTATTATCTGTGGGGGTGCTGGACAAGGGACGGTGAAAGGATGACAATGATGGTGGAGATGTATGGATGACAAGGAAGATGACAAATGTCGTGAATGGATGATAAGTAGGTGATAATGAACAGAGGACAACAAACATTAACTACTAGAACTGTTTTGAATATCCTACTTAACTAATTTTAATGACTGCACACCAATTCTTTTTGCCATAGCTTGTGACAATAGGTCTGCATGTAACACATTCTTCTTCATGAAGAATGCAAAGAATAAACGTCCAGAAGATGCATCATCTGGATATCCATGAGGAGTTTTTAATAGGAGGAAAATAAAAATCGACCCAATTTGGGTCGATTTTGAAAGGAAGTCGATTTCGATCGAAGTAAGGGTATCGGCGGACTCGTACGGCCTAGGCGATCATGGATTGGGTACTGGTTTGGTCGTCCGACGTGCCGCGGTGGTGAAATCGACTAAAACAGGGTATTAAATTTTGGCGGGCCCACTGTAAAATAAATGAAACACTCATCCAACCTCTCATTTCGTTGCAATCGATGCCTTTAGTACAACTGATGGCTTACCCCCATTGTCACTGCTGCCTTGTACTCCGCCTGTACTTGTAGCAGCTTGAAAGTTGTGTAGTCCAATGAAGAAATTTAGCTTATATTTAAAGTTGATTCGTCGCACTTTGATTGAACAGCGGGAAGATATCGTTTCACACTTGAGGTACCTTGATATTGCTGTGTATAACAACGTCTTCAATCCTATCGCTACTGAAGGAGCTACTGGCGCAAGTACGGAGCTAGTACGATCATTCTACGAGGACCCAATTAATGAATGGAAAGCATCAAAGTCAGCAATCGACGATGTGATTGCACTAGCTTCACCATGTGATTAAATAGGTCACGCTTACTCTATTCCTCTACATTATATCTACCCTTCAATCGCTTGAAGATATTCCATTCTCTGCCAGGTAATTTGGCGAGCATGGCTCGCATCTCCTCTACCTTATCCGGCTCATTCTCCTAGACAATTTTGATGCACATTTCTCCAGCCGTTAGCTTTTCGTACCCATTCATCGCCCCATCCTTCTTTGGTGGTGGTCGCTCCAGTCCATATCCTCCATGTTCGACTTTCATCATGTATACGCAAACTAAGTCCTCCTCCTCCACCTTCCCCAGGTCAACCTCCAGCAACATCGTATGCTTGTTGCAATAGCTCATCTGCCTCTTTAAAGGCTCTTCTCTTTCGTGCACCATCTCGCTTGGTTAACAAACGTATTACAAGGTTGGAGTCGACTAGTGAATCACTACCAGGATCAGTTGGGATTTGCTTCCATGGCTTCTATGTGTTACAAATTCTTCTCTCCTCTTCCCTACATCGGTATCACCCCCTCCAACTCCTCTATCCCTTGATATATCACGTTTACTCGACTCTTGTACGTCCCCCCGCACGTACAATTTGGCCCCATCCATTGGATGGTAACGCATTTCACGTATTGCCATCTGTGCCATATTGGGTGTTTCGAATTGTACAATCCCACATTGTTTTGACTTACCCGTCTGTTTGTCAATACTCACTGATGCAAAGACCTTCAGGTCATGTATTAACTCCTCTGTTGGATCTTGTATCCGTTGTTTTTCTATGGTAAATGGCGGTGGGACCATCGCCTTATTGTCGTTTTTGGGAGTTGGTGCTCGTCTTCTTCTTTCATCGCGACGGGCTCTACTATTCATCACTGCCCCTTGATTATCAGTATCCGCGGTAGTAATCTCCCCCGGCGTGGGACGCTCGTTCCGCTTTCTCTCTCTTCTTTCACCCGTAGAATTTGTCCATCTTTCCTTTTCCTACGTCGCCGAAGACGACGTGGCCATCATTGTCTTCTTCGGCCTTGTCGTCGGTGGTGTTGTAATTGTATTCTTCTCCATGGTCGACTATTTCCAACTTTACGTGGATTGACCGTCCCAGTCCCTAATAGTTCCACGAGCTGTGCCTTAATACCCGACACCATAAGGCCACGACTGCGTAACTCGGATACAGTCATTGATTCGTAATCACCATCCGATTCCACTACCAAGTACCGTGCACTACTATTGTTATTTGAGAATAATCGACGAATAGTAGCATCGTGGTTGTTACTTATCGATGACGATAGACGTATCATCCGTCGCATGTTACTACTCGCACCACCGAAAGACGGCGACGAAGATGACGAGCGGAATGATGCGACAGTACAATGAAAGCCATCAGTTGTACTAAAGGCATCGATTGCAACGAAATGAGAGGTTGGATGAGTGTTTCATTTATTTTACAGTGGGCCCGCCAAAATTTTATACCTGTTTTAGTCGATTTCACCACCACCGCGGCACGTGGACGACCAAACCAGTATTACCCAATCCATGATCGCCTAGGTAGGCCGCCGTGCGAGTCCACCGATACTCTTACTTCGGTCTAAAACGACGTTGGGTCGCAAAAACTCCTCATGGATATAGAGATGCGTCCGTCGTTGCCAGTGGCCGAATTGCGCGGACATGGACATGGTCCGATACATATCATCCGCTTTACTGGTTAGTATCTTCTTTTCAGCTGTTTGTTCTCCACCTCTATTGTTATTCTTCGTTCCATAGTCCTCACCATCGTTATTATGTATTTCTGACGATCATCCATCACCTGAATATAATATAATATTATTATTCTATCATAAAATCCATGTTTCTCGAATGATAAACACAGCCGATGGCAAGTATTGTATAACAGGAGCAAATGATCGGACTGTTCGGCTTTGGAATCCCACACGTATCGATCCAGTATACAAAAATAATAACAGTAGCTTTGTTAAGAACAACACATCTCAAAATTTGAATGGCGGAGGGCAATCACCGCTCGCGAGCAGTAGAGTGTTACCATCGGCATTGCCAATACAAACTTATAACGATGGTCATGTCCATCCAATATATGCATTAACGACCGACCGAGCATCAACTGTACTGCTGTCAGCAAGCGATCGAACGTTACTATCGACTGACTTGGTTACTGCACAGGCTAAACGACGATTCTGGGGACACACTGCTCGGATAGAATATGTTGCCTGTCTTGGTGGAGAAAATAGTAACGCTGATGATGATGCTGCTGCTTATGGGTTAGGAGAGGAAATATATGCAAGTGCATCATACGATAGCACAATCCGTCTATGGGATAGCCGTTCTCGATCGAATGACCCGTTAATGATACTTACCGATGCCAAAGATGCTGTAACTTGTGTAGCACCTGCTCCGAACACTGGACAAGGAAGTGAGGCACAGATAATAACGTCAAGTGTGGATGGACGGATGAGGACGTATGATTTACGTATGGCACGGTTAATTACTGAGGATATTACGTCTGGTGAAGAAGAATGTAATCGTGTTCCAATAACATCATTTTCTATAAGTAGCAACACACCACGCAAAAGTAGCGGAGATTCTGGTTCATTGGTCGCAGCATCATGTTTGGATGGTACTATCCGTATCTGGAATCGGGTTGGATCATCTTCAACGAACGACGATGGTATGAGGTTAGACAACAATCGTAAAACGAAGAGGAGAGTTCATAAGCTACATTCCTATCATACAAGCGATAAGTATAAAATTGGGTGTGCATTTACTTCGGATAACAAGTACATAATATCAGGATCGGAATGTGGTGGAGTTGCTGTATATTCAGTGCCCGAAAATATTGAGAAAAGTGTTAGGGGCCGAAATGATTATGGTGGTACAGCAACAACGTTAAATCGTCATGTCGGACCAACGTGTTCGGTGGCAACATGTCCCATGATATCACGACCATCGTTGGTATTATCGGCAAGCTACGATGGAACTGCAATAGTTTGGACAAGTCGAGAGAAATATGATTCCTGCCTTGATGGCTAATGTATAAAGAACCTATGTATTTAGACAATTATTCTTGCTATTTATTAACAAGCTCCGGGAAAGAACCGCACAATTCTAGCTTTTCTTCATCTCAACAACAGCGACAAAACCTTGAACTATCGTCATCGTCTATGAATCCTCAAAATTCATATAGTTAACAAGCAATTCCTAAAGTTAGGAGATAATTGCTCAACCCATCAAGTCTACAATCCTCGATTGTACAGTGTGTAACTACCACGACCTGTGTCATTAGCTGTGCGACGGCATAATCCCAAACATTCCTCCGTCGTGCCTCATCAAGTACTGTGGCACATTCATCAGTTAGTCCCGGTAATGTCTTGGACATGGCAAACATGGCATTACTAATACGTTTCCGTTGACCGTAGGGTAAAGGCAGTGCAGGATAGAGGAATCGTATATCATCGCTGTTGTTGTTGTTGTGCGACAATGATGAAAACTTACGTTTTGAACTACGTTTACTATCATTGACCAACCGATATTGCTCTGGCAGTAACTCCTGTGCATCAACGAATAGTAGGTCGGTGTTTTGATTAGGATCAGACTGCTTCACACCTGGTGTTACCTGTCCTGGTGTTATCTTCGTTGGAGATTGTTGATTACTAATCCATGCCCCGCCGGCATAATTTACTGACCGTTGAGGGGTTTTCCCATCAAATGTAAAGAATGTCTTACCAGATGAAACAGAGTCAGGAGATACAGTCGGAGGAAATACCTCAGCCGGCAATGATAACGATGTCGTTCCGTCGTTAGAAGAAGAAGTAGTATTAGACTCCTCCATTGTCTTATCTGGAGTCTTCTTCTCGACCGATGCATTATTATTACTATTCAAGCTATTATTCATATCGCTTAATGCCGGAGTAATAATCCCCGGCTCAATGGCAGTAAATGCATTCACGGCGGGGTAGACCATGACACCAATATTACGTTGGAATGGTTTGGTATTGACATCGCTGCTTTCATCCTTCTCTTCATTTTCATCATCAGAAACTGACCAATCAATTGGTGGGTCTTCCTCATTTTCCCACGATAGTCGAGCATCATTTTCATAGAATCGATCTAGCATAACCTCTCTGTATTGACGCTGTTTCTCTGACTGTACAACATATGACATTATCAAGTAGTCACTCGACGATCGATCACACCGACGACTTGCGAGGATTGCCTCCCCTCCAAAAGCACAAAGAGCAGCATTCACGCGTCGGAATGCCACTTCTCTATCCATTGGATTATTGTTTGATTGGTCATACTTTTCCTTTCTCGTGCTATGAGATATGAGTGTACCATTGTTGTTGGTACTACAGCTCCTACCACTCAAGAGAATGTCTCTAGCACCAGGGAATAAGAATGTAAATTTGTCAAATATTGACGAATGTCTATGAAGGACATCAAATAGACCCGTCTTGTCGACCACCTTCTTTATATTTAATCGTGTACTACGATCATCATGATACTTTTCTGCGGATGTAGTAGTAGTAGTTTCCACCATCCCTTTTCCATAATCTTCTACGAGACGTTTCTGCTTCTTTGACAACGTCTCGCCTGACATGACAACTATTCCACCAGCTACACCATCGATCATTATTGAACTAGTGCTACTAACATTATCGGATGCTGTTAGGACCTGTATGTTACACGCAGTCGACGTTGACATCCCATTATTAGTAACAACCTCACCAACACTTCCTTCTCCTTCTTTCCTACGCCGTGGCGATGTGCGTTTCACTAACTTCGGCAGAGGCACAGTCGACGATGTGGCAGTACTAGTTACTATTGGTTCATCATCATCATCATCATCATCACTTGCCATCATACGTACGGGAGACATTCGTGATGCATGTTGATGTGCCTGTTGTTTCCATCGCTGTGCCGCGTGGGGTAGCGAGTGCGGGGCAGTGGTTAATAATGCATCACCATAATCACCACCACCACTATTACTACTATTTGCATTATTATTATTATCAATCCCAAGTCCAAATGATAATGAACCAGTCGGGCCAAAACCAAACGAAGCATCAGTACCTAATAATCCCTCAAGGTTCATATCAAAGGAATTATTAAATGATGTATTAAATAGTGTAGTGTACGATGGTGTTCTACCATGACCATGATTAGTATGATGATGACTACTATGTATTGTAGTCGCGGTACCATCTTCGAGGAGAGAATGATCAGGTTTAACAGGACTGGGCAAAGGCTCAAATGTATCACTTGGAAGTAATTTGTGATAATGTTGTATACGTGGTGGTCCCTCTGGACTTGCGGGTCGTACATCATTATTACTACTATTATTATTCTCGGATCCTCTTACCTCTCGTTGTCTAGTCCTCCTCGTCAACATTGCAGCTGTTGGTGTAGAGTTAGTCGCAGTCGTAGTTGTGGCAGAAGCAGTATCATCATCAGGTAGTGCACGATCAAATGATGTTGATAATGAGAGTAATATCTCATGTGCATTACTTTCACTAATAGTAGTAGTAGTAGTAGTAGTATTAGTAGTATGGTAGGGTTGTTGCTCATGGTGGTGTTGCTGTCGTACATCAACATCATTAGTTGTTGTTGTTGTTGTTGTTGTTGTTGTGTCGCCAATTACTACCTTCCTTGATGCTGTTGGTGGTGTTGCACGTCCATGATGATGATGATGCTGATAGGAGATATTGTTATTTCCATTATAATTCAGTGGTGCTGTTGTTGGTGGTGGTGGTGGTGGACGACGGAATACAGAATCACGACTTACACTTATATTACCAGCAACATTACTTCCTCTTCCTGGGTAGTCATCATCATCGTCATCATCAATAATATCCTTGACATGCAATGTAGTAGATGGAGCACGTGGGACATGTATGGGTGCACCTTGACCAATAATAACACGTCTATGATTAGTGTTGTTGTTTGATGTCATTGGCGAGGAGGAAATATCACCATTTCTTCTACTACTACTACTACTACTACTACTGCCATTACTGCTTGTCATATGATGATTAGTATTATTGCTGCTCTTGTTACAATGAAATTGAATCGATACACCTCCAGGAGGTGGAAGAGGTGTCTTGGAGGTATGAGGAGGTGGACCACCACCTCCGGGAGTAGGTCCATAGTGTGAAACATGTTGTTGTTGTTGTTGAGATTGTAAATTTGGTGGTGGTGGTGGAGGAGGATGATGATAGTAGCTCTGGTGTGGCGCTCCTGATGATTGATGATATGCCGCATGCGGTGGTAGTGGAGGAGGAAGAGTACCAGTGCCTTGTTGTTGTTGTTGTTGTTGTTGTGGGTAGTGACCGTGGTGTCTTGGTGGTGGTCCTCGGTTGGTTGCTGCAGCATATTGATGATCATAGTGAAAATGTTGCTGTTGTTGTTGCTGACCACCACCTCCTCCTCCTCCTCCGTAGGGCGGATAGGGAGTATGGTGAGGATATTGTTGTTGATTACTGCCATGATGCGTTGGTGGTGGAGGTGGCGGAGGAGGATGATGAAGAGTCGGTTGATGATGATGATGAGGATGAGGATTATAGGGTACTCCTGGTGCTGCTACTGCTGCACCTCCATCATATTGGGGCGGTGGCCATCCTTGATTACTCGCGACTGTAGCATTTTTGTAACTTGATGTGGCGTAAGGAGCAGGTGGTGGAGGATGAGGTGGAGGAGGATGATAGGCATGCTGCTGCTGCTGCTGCTGCAAGGGAGGAAGATTAGGATTTTGAGATTGGGAAGTCGGAGTTGGCAGTTGGATACGTTGCTGTTGTTGTGCTGCTGCTGCTTCTCTTCCTCCTGGTCCCTGCCCCGCTCTAGCCAAGGGTGCACACTCCAACTGTCCCACCTGCAAGGGAGGAAGTTGAGGATTATGAGACAATGTACGTTGTTCTTCCAACGATCCTCTTCCTAACCCCTCCCCCGCTCTTGTTGTTGTTGTCACCCCCTCGTACTGATGATTACCTTGATTGGCCTGTTGCTGTTGCTGAGATTGAGGTTCTTGCAAGGCAGTTGTCTGTGGTGGTGGATGCTGCTGAGGCTGCTGGGTCACAACATCCTCCTTCTCCTCTTCCTCCCTCTTGCGCTGCTGTCTCTCCCGCGCACGAGTGCACAATGCCTTAGCAGCCGCGGCTGCCTTTGCTGCTACATTCGACAATGGCGGTGGGTGGTTATCACCCCCCGTCGTCTCTGCCACTGCAGGATGATGCTGCTGTGCACTACCCGTAGTAGTAGTAGGAGTCGTAGTGGCGCCACCGCCACCGATGGCGGCAGTATTCACGGCCTCATCACCGTGAGCATTGCCACTATTATTACTGTTGCTACCGCTCGCCGAGCTACTGCTCCTCGTGGTGGGGGTGACCATTCTGCCCTTAGGTGCGTATCTTATTTACAAGAGATGAATCAAACAACTATCTCCTAATTCGTCCCCAAAGTTCGGTTACGTAGCCATGTTGTCATGTTTCAATTTTGCATTGCAAATACACGAGGTGGGGGCTCAAACTTTGGCCTTCCGCATGTTGTCCGATCAGTCTTGTAAATTTTGGCGGTATTTACGTACTTATGAGATGTACGTAAAATCGATTTGTAGTTTTTTGTTGTTGTTGAAGCACAAAAATCAATCTTTTGCAATCTCGGATCTCCATGAAGAAAATGCGGCGCAACGACTTCATCCTCGTCCTATCGGCCGCCACCGTCGTTAAATTATCCGGCCGCTGCTGCTGTGACGCATTGGTCGTGCCATTTCGCAGCATCGTCGTGGATCATCGCACGACGTCAGCAACAACTACTCCTGGTCGTCGGCTACTGCAATCATCGACGATACGATCCAAGCGACGACGGATCGTCGTCGTCATTGCATCGTCGTCGAGTAATGACGACGTAGACAAGGAGGAAGATGCGATACGAACGACGGAAGAGAATGACAATGTTCCAATAATAATATTCAATAAAGATGTATCGGAACGCAGTATCAACGGGGACGAAGAATCATCAACTCTATTAGCACGCGTGACATTTAGCATCTTTCGATTATTCTCCTACTGCGTTCAAGCGGCGGGCGCATTCTTCTTCATTGGATTATTATTGAATTTTGCGGGATTCGGGTACACGATTGATATGGAACATGGTTTAGTTATTGATAAGATACAGAATATTCGAAATACGGTACAATTTGAAATGGAGATCCAACGTGAGGAGAGAGAGGATGTGGTGATGATGAAAGCGGGTAGTAGTAGTAGTAGTAGTGGCGCAGTCGGTTCAACGAAGCTGCTTGAGTCATCATTCGAGACTACTCCGAGAAATGATGTGAACAACCTGTAGGTGAATATCTCTTAACTTCCGTTTATGATTTCCATGCTCTAGTTAGTGCCGGTACAGCAATAATTGTTCTATTAGAATGTATTTTTTTTAATGTCAGAAATCCCCATTCCCCAAACAGCTTTCCACACACACCAAATACACTTGAAGCGTATCATTTCGTTTCATTGTCGGAACCACACCTGGATCATATCCTCCTTAAGTCTGAATGCTCCTCTTTCTAACTTTTTTACTTAGTTCACAGTGTATCAAACCCCCCTCTCTTTTGAATCCACTCCGCACGGTATTTTGACTTTAATTGAACTAATTGGCTTGGCGGGTGGTGGAATTCTTTTGCGCCAATATAAAATCCCTTCCTTCTCCCCACCAAAAAATATCAGTATATATTCTTTTACTTTTTCCATCCGCCGAGTCCATATCCTGCCTTCTTCGCTGGCGTCGACGAGTACGTAGAGCTACTCCCGAAGCGATATCATCCCCACTACTACTACTCGCGTACGAGGATGATGATGAATGTGGTACGAATTCATCCGCGACGATGGGTCGGTCATGGTATCCGCTCGCGGGTATGTACGACCCACTCTTGCCGGTATTGCCAATCATACGATCATCACTGCCCCCCTTCGCGTCCGATTTCGCCAATCGTGCCCACGCGTTTTCGCGCACGGCATCACCCGATGACGCACGATCGTCCGGCGGAGCGCGACGATCCGCGCGCCTCGAGGCCGCCGGGCGATGCGCCCGCGCGTCCGCGCGCATCGAAGGAGGCCGATGGCGGACCAACATCGCGATGCGAGACGCGTCGAGATACGGTGGGAATGCCGTGCGTTTCGAAGCGTCCGGGGGAGGGCAATCGAAGGATGCCGGTGGCGCGGCGTGCCATTTACTCTCGCGTACGTCTTCGCCACGGACGGCCCGCTCGAGTCGGAGTAGAGAGGTGGCAGATGTTGTCATCGTTTCGAAAACGAGATTAGAGGGCGAGGTGAATGCTGCCACGGTGGTGGTGGATGCGGTGGTGATGGTGGCCACGGCAGCCGAGAGGGCCAA
>Ga0247831_1003311_pt1 | contig 23836 bp, 20 predicted proteins | sample LaCruzMarch2015__9_FD_192406 | JGI IMG/M metagenome (GOLD analysis project Ga0247831, IMG submission 192406) | Freshwater microbial communities from meromictic Lake La Cruz, Castile-La Mancha, Spain - LaCruzMarch2015_1m | ecosystem: Environmental > Aquatic > Freshwater > Lake | place: Spain...
TACCGCAAAACCGTGGTTTTGGCTGGTGATAGAGACACGACCAGAGTCAAGGTCTTTGACGGGGTGGTTGGCCCCGTGGTGACCAAACTTCATTTTGAAAGTTTTGGCACCGCTGGCCAAGGCCATGATTTGGTGACCCAAGCAAATACCGAAAGTAGGAATACCGGTTTCAATGAGTTCTTGTGCAGCTTGGATAGCGTAATCGCAGGGCTCTGGATCGCCAGGGCCGTTAGACAAGAAGATGCCATCGGGCTTGTGCTTGAGCACTTCGGCGGCGGACGTTTTGGCCGGTACCACCGTGACTTTGCAGCCGCGTTCGGCCAGCATGCGCAAGATGTTTTTCTTCACGCCAAAGTCGTAAGCCACCACATGAAAACGAGGTGCAGTTTGTTGGCCATAGCCACTGCCGAGTTGCCACTCAGACTCGGTCCAAGCGTAGGAAGATGAGACAGATACTTTTTGGGCCAAATCCAAACCGGCCATGGCAGGCGCAGACTGCGCGGCTTTGACGGCACTTGCTTTGAGTTCGGGCGTAACAGCCTGGCCAGCAGCCAAGGCCACAATGGCACCGTTTTGGGCGCCCTTGCTTCTCAACAGGCGAGTCAGTTGGCGGGTGTCAATGTTGGCAATGGCCACTGTGCCACTGCGTGACAAGTAAGCCGAAAGCGTTTCGGTTGAACGAAAATTACTGGCAACAATGGGCAGATCTTTGATGATCAAGCCAGCCGCATGGACTTTGTCAGATTCGACGTCCTCTGGATTGACGCCATAGTTGCCGATGTGCGGGTACGTGAGGGTGACGATCTGCTGGCAGTAGCTAGGGTCAGTGAGGATTTCTTGATAGCCTGTGAGGGAGGTGTTGAAAACCACCTCGCCAACAGTAGAGCCAGAAGCTCCGATCGAGTTGCCGACAAAGACCGTGCCGTCTGCAAGCGCCAAAATGGCTAAGGGGAAGGTTCCCTGAAGAGACAAAAGCACTGGGTTCTCCGGTATGGTTCGGGTACGCCCCAGCACGCGCAAGATTCACCCTAGAAGGCTCTCTTTTTGGCTGCTTTTGAAGGGAAATGGCTTGTTGTGAGCGGGTGCGTACAGGTTGATGCGGGAAAGCCTCTCATTATAGCCGTGAGTCTTAGCTTGACCGAGACGCAAGACACTGATTTTTTAGTTGAGTTTCAATGGTGGAGGGCTGAACACCGCCGCCGCACTGCCTTTCACATTGAAGTGGCACTGGCGTGAAGGCAAATGGCCGCAGCCGCAGCCGCATTCAGAGACTCTTCTCCGCCGGGCTGAGCAATTCTGACTTTGTGGGTCACAAGCGCCATGATTTCGGCTGAAACGCCCTGCCCTTCATGCCCCATCACCCAAGCACATTTATGAGTCAAGCCACCCTGTTTGAGCAGGTCGTGCAAATAGGGTCCCTCATGCACATCCGTTCCAAGCAAAGGCAATTTGAGCGATTGAAGATTCTCTGCATTGGCTGACTCGATCAATTGCAAGCCAAAATGCGCTCCCATACCAGCACGCAAAACTTTGGGAGACCACAAGCCGGCTGTACCCTTGATGGCCACAATTTGCTTGAAACCAAAGGCTGAAGCGCTGCGCAAAATGGCGCCCACATTGCCCGCATCTTGCAGCCGGTCTAAAACCACTGTGGCGGCATGAGGATCTATTTCAGGCGGCACAGGCAAGGTCAAAAAGAAACCCATTTTGGCGGGGGACTCAAGAGCACTTAATCCCGCGAACAAGTCATCAGGCACGGTCCAAACTTCTTCGGCACATTGGGTCCACTCAAATTCGCATGCTTGCCAAATGGATTCTGCAAAGATGGCCAATTCGGGTTTGAAACCTCGCGCCAGTGCAGCACGGCAAAGATGGTCGCCTTCCAACCAGACCCCACCCAGTTTGCGATAAGCCTGCGAGTCTTGAGCCAAGCGGCGAATGGTTTTCAGCCGAGGATTGTCTTTGGAAGTGATCAGTTTCATGATTTTCGGGCCGCCAAGATGGCCTGCGTGACTGGCGCAAAAGTTTGACGGTGAAACGGTGTGGCACCCCAAGTTTGCAAGGCCTTCAAGTGAACCGCTGTGCCATAACCTTTGTGAGCATCAAACCCATAGGCCGGATACTGCCGATGCATTTCATCGCACATTCGATCGCGATGCACTTTGGCCAGAATGGAAGCAGCGGAAATTTCTTGAATTTTTTCATCGCCCTTCACAATGGCCTCTGCGCGCACATCCAAGATAGGCAAGCGGTTGCCATCAACATAGACCAGCGTGGGCTTTAAGCGCAAAGCTTCTACGGCTCTTTGCATGGCCAACATCGTGGCTTGCAAAATATTCAAGCGATCGATTTCTTCCACACTGGCCTCTGCAATTGCAAAGCACAATGCCTTGGCGCGAATTTCATCGAACAACCGTTCGCGAGTTTTGGCAGTCAATTTTTTCGAGTCTGCCAAACCTTTAATGGGCTTGAGATCGTCCAAGATGACTGCGGCGGCCACCACCGGACCGGCCAGTGGGCCTCGCCCAGCCTCATCCACACCCGCCAATAAACCAGGCGTGTCCCAAGCCAAGCTGACCTGTTCAGGCGTTAACAAGCGTTTGGATCGCATGGACTGCTAATTTGGGGGTATCACGCAGCAAGGCGTGGTGCATGGTTTCGAAACGACTGGCCAAAGCTTGCGCCTTCTCTGGAGAACGCAGCCAGTCCATGACAGCCACAGCCAAATTTTCTGGCGTGGCTTGATCTTGTAAAAGTTCGGGCACACAAAACTCTTGCGCCAAGATGTTGGGCAGGCCCACCCATGGCTGAAGTTTTTTGCGCTTCATCATTTGCCAACTGATCCAGTTCATGTTGTAAGCAATGACCATGGGCTTTTTGAACAGTGCCGCTTCGAGTGTAGCCGTGCCACTGGCAATGAGCGTCACATCGCAAGCCGCCAATGCCAAATGCGACTGACCTTTCAAAATTTGAACTTGTGTAGCGCCCACGCTGTCGCGAATGCGTTCAAGGCGCGATTGCATGGCGGGCATGGCGGGCAACACAAATTGCAATTGAGGTTGCTGCTGACTTAGCAAAATGGCCGTTTTCAGAAACCGCTCGGCTAAATAGGTAATTTCTGATTCGCGACTTCCAGGCAGCAATGCCACCACCGGCCTGTCTGTTTTCAATTTTAATTCTTGCCGCGCTTTGAGCGCATCAACGTGCATGGGAATGGCTTGCGCCAAAGGGTGTCCTACATAGGTGGCTGGAATGCCGTGAGCATGCAGCAAATCCGTTTCAAAGGGGAAAATGCACAACACATGGTCCACACTTTGTTTGATTTTTTCAATGCGCTCCGCGCGCCAGGCCCAAATGGAAGGACACACAAAATGCACAGTCGGAATGCCAGCTTGCTTTAAGTCGCGCTCCAAGTCGAGGTTGAAATCGGGTGCATCTATGCCCACAAAAACCTGCGGTGGTTTGGCCAACAATTGTGCTTTGAGTTGATTGCGAATGCCCACAATTTCTCGGTAATGCCGCAATACCTCGACATAGCCACGCACGGCCAATTTGTCTGAAGGCCATAGCGCGCTGAAGCCTTGGGCTTGCATGCAAGGCCCGCCAATGCCGTACAAATTAGCATTGGGCCATTGCGCACGAATACCCTGCAGCATCAAACCTGCCAGCAAATCGCCAGAGGTTTCACCTGCCACCATGGCCATGGAAAAAGCCCCATCAGGGGCTTTAGAAAGCTCAGACATGTTGGACGCTTGCACCACTTATCTCACAATACCGCGGTCTGGCGAAGTGCCTTGCAAGAAGCCGATCATCATGTCGACATCGCCCTTGGCTTCTGGGTACTTTTGAGCCAGCAACTCAATTTCAGTTTGGGACTGAGCCAGAGTGAGTTGCTGACGGTACAAGCTTTTGTACATGGCCTTGACTGCTGAAATTCTTTCGGGAGTGAAGCCGCGTCTTTTCAGACCTTCAAAGTTCATCGACCTTGCCTGAGCCGGTTGACCTTGTGCCATCACAAAGGGCGGTAAATCGGCGAACAGCAAAGAATGCATGGCCGTGAAACTGTGAGCACCCAAGCGACAAAACTGGTGCACCACCGTGAAGCCGCCCAAAATAACCCAGTCGTCTACATGCACATGGCCTGCCAGTTGAGAACTGTTGGCAAAAATAGTGTGATTGCCCACCTTGCAATCGTGCGCCAAATGGACATAGGCCATGATCCAATTGTCGTTGCCCAACTGGGTGACACCCGTGTCGCCAGGGGAGCCAATGTTGAACGTACAAAACTCGCGGATGGTGTTGCGCTCGCCAATGACCAACTCACAGGGCTCACCGGCATATTTTTTATCTTGCGGCACTGCACCTAAAGAGTTGAACTGAAATATTTTGTTGTCTTTGCCAATGGTGGTGTGTCCTTCAATGACACAGTGGCTGCCAACTGTGGTGCCAGCATCAATGCGAACATGAGGGCCAATGACCGTGTAAGGCCCCACCGTGACGCTGCTGTCTAGCTGCGCAGCAGAATCAACTAGGGCCGTGGGATGAATACGAGACTGCGTCATCATGAGCTTGGTCGATTAAGCCACTTTGCGCATGGTGCACATGAGTTCGGCTTCCACTGCAATTTCCTCGCCTACTTTGGCGCGGGCCTTGAACTTGAAAACGCCTGCCTTCATGCGATCCAGTTCTACTTCCAAAATGAGTTGATCGCCTGGTTCTACTGGCCGCTTGAACCTGGCGCCGTCAATGCCAGCAAAGTAGTACACGGTGTTTTCGTCGGGCGTCTCGCCCAGGGTATCGAAAGCCAACAATGCCGCCGCCTGCGCCAATGCCTCCAGCATCAACACCCCGGGCATGACTGGGCGCGAAGGAAAATGCCCAGAAAAATAAGGCTCATTGACGGATACATTTTTCAGCGCTTTGATGCGCACACCCTTTTCAATTTCAAGGACTCGGTCGACCAACAAAATTGGAAAACGATGTGGCAATTGTTTGAGAATTTGGTAAATGTCCATCATGATTTTGTTTCCTGAAATGGTGGCTGAAGGAGTTGAGCCTCCAAGGATTTAATTCGATCGCGCAACTTGTGAAGTTGCTTCAAGCTGGCTGCGTTCTTTTCCCATGTCGCATTGTGGTCGATGGGGAACAGGCCGGTGTAATTGCCAGCTTGTGAAATAGAACGCGTGACAACAGAGGCTGCAGAAATATGCACCCCATCTGCCAACGTGAGGTGTCCCAAAACAATGGCCCCGCCACCCAGCGTGCAATGCGCGCCAATGCGCGCACTGCCCGCCACACCCACACAACCCGCCATGGCTGTGTGTTTGCCAATGTGCACGTTATGGCCGATTTGAATGAGGTTGTCCAGTTTGACACCGTCTTCAATGACGGTGTCTTGTAAGGCGCCTCGGTCAATGCATGTGTTGGCGCCAATCTCTACATCGTTGCCAATTTTCACAGCGCCGAGTTGTTCAATTTTTTCCCAAGCGCCTTGGTGCAATGCAAAGCCAAATCCATCAGCGCCTATGACGACGCCTGAGTGAACAATGCAGCGCTCACCAACTTCACAAGACTCACCCAATGTCACTCTGGATTTCAATTGGGAATAGCCGCCCACCTTGGCGCCCCGCTCAACCACGCACAAAGGGCCGATGATGGCTGTGTCAGCAATCTGAGCTTCAGGGTCGACCACGGCACTGGGGTGAATTCGGGCGCGCTCAAGGGGTGTGGTTTGCTTTTTCCAAAATTGAGTCAGTTGGGCGAAGTAGTGGTAGGGGTCTTCGGTCACGATGCAAGCACCGCGCGTGAGCGCCAATTCTTTGAATTGCGGCGTGACAATGACGCAAGCTGCATGCGATTGCGTTAAGTGCGTCTGGTACTTGGGATGGCTGAGGAAACTCAAGTCACCCGGGCCCGCAGTTTCAAGCGGGGCCAATTTTTGAATGGGGGTTTGTGGACTGCCTTGAAGGCTGCCGCCTAAAGCCTTAACGATGTCGCCAAGCAGCAGCACAGCACGAGTCCATTTCTCTCGTTGCGGGCGCTTATTTGCCAGCCGTGGTGTTAAGAGACTTGATGACTTTGTCAGTGATGTCGTGCTTGGGGTTGATGTAGACGGCTTCTTGGAAAATAACGTCGTACTTTTCAGCTTCAGCTACCAATTTCACGGCACGGTTTGCACGCTCAATGACCACTTGTTGTTCTTCATTTTTGCGCGTGTTCAGATCTTCTTGAAATTCACGGCGCTTGCGTTGAAACTCACGGTCTTGGTCCATGAGTTGCTTTTGACGGGTGTTGCGCTGAGTTTCAGACAGTGTGGGCGCTTCACGCTCAAACTTATCAGATGCAGTTTTGATGGTGTTACCCAAGTCAACCAAATCTTTTTCACGCTTTGAAAATTCTTGCTCCAACTTAGCCTGTGCTGACTTGGCAGTGCTGGCCTCGCGAAAGATGCGATCTGTGTTGACAAAACCAATTTTGAATTCCTGTGCGCTGACCGCGGCCGCACCCAGCGCACCGAAAGCCAACAAACAAACTTGAGAAAAATGACGAAGTGTTTTCATTAAAAGGAAGTTCCGATTTGGAATTGCAATCTTTGTATTTTATCCGCAACCTGACGCCTCATTGGCAACGCATATGAAAAGCGCAGAGGACCCATGGGAGAAATCCAGCTTAAACCCACGCCAATAGAGGAGCGGAGTTCGCCAAGCTTGATCTTTTCGTTCTCGCCAAACGCTCGGCCGACGTCGGTAAAGGCAAAAAGTCGCAAGGTGCGATCGTTGCCAGCGCCCGGAAATGGCGCCATTAGCTCGGCGTTCAAAACAATTTTCTTAGGCCCGCCCAAATACAGGCTGTTGGTGCTGTCTGAAGGCCCCAAAGTGGATTGCTGGAAACCGCGAACGCTGCCCAGACCACCTACAAAGTAGTTTTTGAACAACGGATAGGGCCGGTTGGACAAGCCTTGACCCCAACCCAAGTCGGCATTCAGAGCCAGTGTGTACTTTTTAGTTAAAGGCGTGTATTGCTGAATTTGGTAGTTGGTACGGACGTAACGGGCATCACCACTGGCACTCAAATCGGAGTTGAAGCGCTGCAAAATACCCTGCGTTGGAACCAAAGCGCTGTCGCGGCCATCCCTTGCCCAGCCAATGGTAAAAGGCAAAGAGGTGCTGGTGTAGCCGAACTGCTGCATGTATTCGACGTAGGCGTTGGGTAAGTTGTTGCCGGGTCGGATAGACGTCTGTTCTAAATTGACGCCAAAATAAACTGTGTCAATTTCACTGAATGGCACGCCAAAACGCGCGCCAGCGCCCGAACTGACCAAGCTGTAGGCATTCAGGTCGCCCAAATAAGGCCGCGTGGTGCGATGGAAAACATCGATGGTTCGAGAAATTCCCTCAGGCGTGAAGTACGGATCGGTAGTGCTAATGACAATGGTTCTGTTGTATCTGCTGGTATTGATTTCGGTGGCCAAGTAGTTGCCCGATCCAAAAGCATTTTCCTGGCGAACGCCAAAGCTCAAGGCCACTTTTTCAGTGGATGAAAATCCAGCACCCAGAGAAATACTTCCCGTTGGTTTTTCGACCACATTGACGGTGAGGTCAACTTGGTCAGTGGTGGCTGGTACTTCTTGGGTATCAATGTTGACTTCGGTAAAGAAGCCCAAGCGGTCGACACGGTCGCGCGATAATTTGATTTTATCGCCGTCGTACCAAGCTGACTCGAGTTGCCGAAATTCGCGCCTGATCACCTCGTCGCGTGTACGATTGTTGCCAGCCACGTTGATGCGGCGAACATAGGCACGGCGTGAAGGCTCGGCAATCAGCACAAAATTTACACGGTTGGTCAGCCGGTCAATTTCGGGACGCGCATCGACACGCGCGAAAGCAAATCCAAACTTGCCAAAATAATCGGCGAAGGCTTTGCTGGTTTCAGCCACGGTTTCAGCGTTGTAAGGCTGGCCCAAGCCAATTTTGACCAGCGCTTTGAACTCGTCTTCTTTGCCCAAATAGTTGCCTTCAAGCTTGACACCAGAGACAACAAACCGCTCGCCTTCCGTGACGTTAATGGCAATCGAGATATCCTGTTTGTCAGGCGAGATCGCCACTTGGGTTGAGTCAATTCTGAACTCTAGAAAACCACGGCTTAAATAGTAAGAGCGAAGCGCTTCCAAGTCAGCATTGAGCTTGGTACGGGAGTAACGGTCTGATTTGGTGTACCAACTTAGCCAGCCGCCCACATCCAAGTTGAACTGGTCTTTGAGGGTGCCTTCAGAAAAGTTTTGATTGCCCGTGATTCGAATTTCTTTGATTTTGGAAGGGCCACCTTCAGAGACTGTGAAGGTCAGCTTCACACGGTTGCGGTCTACGGGGGTGACTGTTGTGACCACCTCGGCACCATACAAGCTGCGCGTAATGTATTGCCGCTTTAATTCTTGCTCGGCTTTGTCTGCCAAGGCTTTGTCAAAGGGGCGGCCTTCAGAAATACCCACCTCTTTTAGAGCCTTCACCAAGACATCTTTGTCGAATTCTTTCAGGCCTACCCATTCAACTTCTGAAATGGAGGGACGCTCTTCCACAATGACCACCAACACATCGCCTTGGGCATCCAGCCTGACATCTTTGAACAAACCCAGTGCAAACAAAGCGCGAATGGCGGCTGCACCCGATTCATCGTTGTACATGTCGCCAACGCGGAAGGGCAAAGAAGCAAACACCGTACCGGACTCAATGCGCTGAAGACCCTCAACGCGAATGTCCTTTAGCTTGAAAGGCTCAACAGCCCAAGCAGACATGCCGCTGATGGCCGCTGCAAGCAACACACACAAGTGATGCATGCGAAATCGATTGGGGAGAAAGTTCATGCGTTTGAATTAAGTAAAGAGTCGCGTCAGATCATTGAAAAAAGCCAAGGCCATGATGAAAACCAACAAAGCCAAACCGACTTTTTGCAAACCCCGCTGCCAAGCAACGGAAACCGGTTTGCCGGTCAGAGACTCCCAAAGATAATACATCAGGTGTCCCCCATCCAACATGGGCAATGGCAGGAGATTGAGAAGTCCTAAACTGACGCTGATCAGGCCCAGAAAAGTTAAATAGGACGGCAAACCTCTTTGGGCAGACTGACCAGCCTGCTCGGCAATGGTCAAAGGGCCGCTCAGGTGCTTCGAAGAGGCCTCGCCGGTGAGCATTTGGCCAATCAGTTGGCCCGTCAGCAACGTTATTTGCTCAACTTGACCGTAGCCACGCGCTAAGCCTTCCCAAAAACCGGCACTCACCCATTCTGAGTCGGAGGGCTGCCCCACCACCGCCCCAATTCGCCTAACGGCACTTGATTCAGGCTGGCCTGGCAAAGAAGTGAGCAAGGGTTTGACGGCCAGAGAAAGGCTCTGGCCTTGTCGGTCAATTTCCCAAACAACCGCCTTGTCCAATTCTTCTGCATTGTCTTCAGGGTTCACTTCGCCGCGAATCAAGGCCCTCAAGTGCTGAGCATCCCTCACCTCTTGAGAACCCACTTTCAATACGCGATCACCTGATTTCAGACCGGCCAAATCGGCCGCAGCGCCAGCCTCAACGCGGCCAATGATGGGCAAGATTTTGGGATGGCCCCACCAAGCCACTGCACTGAACAAAACGACTGCTAAAAGCAAATTGGCCAACGGACCCGCCGCCACAATGGCCGCGCGAACTTTCAAACTGCGTTGGTCAAAGGCCAAAGAAAGTTGATCGCGTGGCACGGCAGCCTCGCGGCTGTCGAGCATCTGAACATACCCGCCTAAAGGTAATGCGCTGATCACAAACTCGGTGTTTTGTCCTGGTCTTGGGTGCTTGGAACGCCAACGGTAAAGCGCTTTTCCAAAACCAATCGAAAAAACCAAAACAGGCACCTTACAGGCCACCGCCATTCGGTAGTGACCATACTCATGCACCGCAATTAAGAGGGCGAGTGCAAAGAGGAATGCAAGCAGCGTTAGCACTTTAAAGCGTCAAGCACGGCAGGCACGCACAACTTCTGAAGCTGAAGCGCGGCTTTGTGCATCAAGCGCCAGCAAGTCAGGCAAACTTTGGGGCGATTGCGGCTGCACCTTGGCCAAAGTTTCGGTGTTCACTTGGTGAATTTGATCGAATCTAATTTGCTTGTTCAAAAAAGCTTCCACCGCAATTTCATTGGCGGCATTGAGCACTGCGCACGTTCCTGAAGCAGCATTCAACGATTGCCAAGCCAATTTCAAACCAGGAAATCTTTCGGGATGGCCATGGTCGTCGATGGCTTCAAAGGTCATGGGCTTGAGATTGTGAAAATCAAGCGTTTGAGCACCCGATGTAATTCGCTCAGGCCAACTTAAACCATATGCAATAGGCACACGCATGTCGGGCGTGCCCAACTGCGCCACGATGGAAGTGTCTTTGTACTTCACCATGGAATGAATGATGCTTTGAGGGTGAATGACCACGGACAGCTGATTCGGCGATACGCCAAATAAATAGCGCGCCTCAATGACTTCCAAGGCTTTGTTCATCATGGTGGCAGAGTCGACTGAAATTTTTCGGCCCATGACCCAATTGGGGTGTGCACAGGCTTCATCGGGCGTGACGTTTTTCAAGCTGGCCAGACTGCGCTCTCGAAAAGGGCCGCCCGATGCCGTCAAGATAATTTGATCAATGCGATCAGCCCAAGTGGCTGGGTCTTCAGGCAAAGACTGAAACACAGCCGAGTGCTCACTGTCGATGGGCAAGAGCACAGCACCCCCCTTTTTAACCGCACTTAAAAAGACCTCACCGCCCACAACCAAGGCTTCTTTGTTGGCTAACAACAAACGCTTGCCTGCATGGGCCGCAGCCAAGCAGGGAGACAAGCCCGCGGCGCCCACAATGGCGGCCATCACGGCATGAACTTCTTCGTGGGCAGATACCCAGTCCAAGGCTTCTGGTCCCCATCGAACTTCGACGGGCAAGCCTTCGGCTTTGATGCGCTCAGCCAGCAAACGGCCTGCATCTTCTTGGGCCATCACGGCAAATTTGGGTTTGAACTGTGCGCATTGCGCCAAGATCAAATCGACCTGTTTGGACGCCGTTAAAGCAAACACCTGAAAGCGGTCCAAGTGTTTTGACAACACATCCAGGGTGTTGGTGCCAATGGAACCGGTAGAACCCAGTATGGTTATGTTTTGTTTCATAGAGCAAACAAGGTATTTAAAATTTGGGCCAATGTAGCAACATCATGGCGATGGGCAATGCTGGCAGCAAGGCATCCAAACGGTCAAGCACGCCTCCATGACCGGGTAATAACTTGGAACTGTCTTTGACACCCGCACTTCGTTTCACCAAAGATTCGACCAAATCACCGACCACGCTCATGGTGGTTAAAAAAATCAAACTCAATGCCCATAGAAAAAAACCATGCTGCGTCATTTCCATGAAAAAACTGGCGCCTGGCCATTGGTAAATTTGCTCAAAGTGCATCCACCCAAAAGCTATCAGAAACACACCGAACAAGCCGCCAATGGCACCCTCCCAACTTTTGCCCGGGCTGACGCTGGGGGCCAATTTTTGATGGATGATCTTGCCACCCAAAGCCCTGCCAAAGAAATAGGCAAACACATCGGCCGCCCACACCACACAAAAAATAGAAAGTAACAATTGCACACTGGAAGTTCGCGCTTGCGCCATGGCCAACCATGCCAACCACAACAGGATGACACCCAAAACCCAGCGAACGTTTTGACGCCATAAGGCCCAGCCCTGAACGCCACGCAACAGCATCCACGCCGTCAAGCCCACCCAAGTTGCACCTGCCAACCACCACAACCATGTTTCGGTTTGAGAGGTCCAACCCGCCCACCATCCAATGGCACACATGCCGGCACACAACACGCCCGATAAAACAGACTTCACGCTGGCCATGCCGTTCATGCGGGCCCACTCCCAAGCGCCAGCAGCAATCAGAAGCGCAGACAAAACAAGAAAGGCTTGAGGCGTTTCTGCAAAAAGAGCCGGCAACAAAACGGCCAACAATGCCAGTGCAGTGAAGATGCGTTGTTTGAGCATCAAATCAATGACCGTTAAACGGCCATGATCTCTTGTTCTTTGCCAGCCACCAGCTGGTCAATTTCTGCAATGTGTTTGTCCGTCACTTTTTGAACTTCTGCCTCTGAGCGTTTTTGCTCATCTTCAGAAGCCAGTTTGTCTTTGACCAGTTTTTTCACCGCCTCGTTGGCATCGCGACGCAGGTTTCGCACTGCAATTTTGGCATTCTCACCTTCGGTGCGAACCAGCTTGGTCATTTCTTTGCGGCGCTCTTCGCTCATGGGCGGCATCGGCACACGAATGATGTCGCCCATTGAAGCGGGGTTCAAACCTAAATCGCTTTCGCGAATGGCTTTTTCAATTTTGGCGCCCATGCCTTTTTCCCAAGGCTGAACGCTGATGGTGCGTGAGTCAATGAGAGACACGTTGGCCACCTGCGACAAGGGGACGAAAGAGCCGTAGTAATCTACCTGAATGGTATCTAGGATAGCTGGATTGGCACGGCCTGTGCGAATCTTGGTCAGGTTGTTTTTGAAAGCCGCAATGGATTGATCCATTTTGGTTTGCGATGTTTTCTTGATGTCTTCTAAGCTCATGAAATACTCCGGGGCCAGATTTGGCCAGTTCAAGCAAGTCTGGAATTAAGCGTAAACCAAAGTGCCCTCGTCTTCGCCCATGACCACTCGCTTAAAGGCACCATGCTTGAAAATTGAGAACACTTTAACAGGCAATTTTTGATCGCGGCACAGCGCAAAGGCTGTAGCGTCCATGATGCCCAAATTTTTAGAAATGGCTTCATCAAACGAAAGTTTGCTGTAGCGGGTTGCGGCTGGGTCTAATTTGGGATCGGCCGAGTAAACGCCATCGACCTTGGTGGCTTTGAGAACCAACTCAGCCCCAATTTCGGCACCACGCAAAGCGGCAGCGGTGTCGGTTGTGAAGAAGGGGTTGCCCGTGCCTGCTGCAAAGATGACCACTTTGCCTTCTTCAAGGTACTGAAGTGCCTTAGGACGAACATATGGCTCGACCACCTGCTCAATGGCAATGGCCGACATGACGCGGGCTGTGAGCCCGGCTTTTTCCATGGTGTCTGCCAGGGCCAAAGAATTCATGACGGTGGCCAACATGCCCATGTAGTCGGCTGTGGCGCGGTCCATGCCCACAGCGCCACCAGCAACACCCCTGAAGATGTTGCCGCCGCCAATGACAACGGCCACTTGAACACCCAAACGGGTGACTTCGGCGATCTCATTCACCATTCGAACTATGGTGGCTCGGTTGATACCGAACTGGTCGTCACCCATCAAGGCCTCGCCTGACAGCTTGAGCAAAATACGCTTGTGGGCTGGTTTGGCGATGGTCATAACGGGCTCCTCATAAAGACAGAATTAAGTTTAGCGTCGAATCGCCCTGTTGGACGACCCTGTTTACCCGGGTTTTAACCCTGATAGCGGCAGCTTTAAGCTGCGTTTTGAGCGGCTGCAACCTGAGCGGCCACTTCGGCAGCAAAGTCGTCAACTTTCTTTTCAATGCCTTCGCCTACGACGAACATCGTGAAGGCTTTGACTTGAGTGGCTTCGGCTTTGAGCATTTGCTCGACAGTTTGCTTGTCGTTTTTAACGAAAGTTTGGTTGTTCAAGGACACTTCTTTGAGGTACTTTTGAACGGCGCCATCGATCATTTTGGCAGCGATGTCAGCGGGCTTGCCAGACTCGGCTGCCTTGGCTGTGGCCACTGAGCGCTCTTTTTCAATCAGGTCGGCGGGCACATCGTTGCTGGTCAAAGCCACTGGCTTCATGGCTGCAACGTGCATGGCAACATCTTTGGCGGCTGTGTCTTTGCCTTCGTACTCGACCAACACACCAATGCGCGTGCCGTGCAAGTAAGTAGCGATTTGGACGCCACCGGCTACGCGCTTGAAGCGGCGAAAGCTCATGTTCTCACCGATCTTGCCGATCAGGCCTTTGCGAACTTCTTCCAATGTGGGGCCGAAGCCGTCTTGGGTGTAGGGCAATTCGCCCAATGCAGCCACATCGGCTGGGTTGTGCAGAGCAGCCAATTTGGCAGCCGCATTGGCCAAGGCCAAGAAGCTGTCGTTTTTGGTGACAAAGTCTGTTTCGCAGTTGACTTCAAGCATGGCGCCTGTGTTGCCTTCAGTGTAGGCCACGATCACGCCTTCAGCGGTAACGCGGGAAGCCGCTTTGCCAGCTTTTGTACCCAATTTAACACGCAACAACTCTTCAGCTTTGGCCATGTCGCCATCGGCTTCAGTCAAAGCTTTTTTGCATTCCATCATGGGGGCATCTGTTTTGGCGCGCAGTTCAGCGACCATGCTTGCGGTAATAGCCATTTGATTTCTCCGTTTCGTCTTCGAATTAAGGTTCGAGCTAAATAAAAATTGATAAAAAGTCAGTGTGACTCAGGTTAAAAAAAAGGGGCAAGAAGCCCCTTTTCTCTGTTTGAGAGGGCATTAAGCAGCAGCTTCTTGCACTTCAACGAATTCGTCAGCGCCTTCGGCGGCCACCGCATTGACCACGTCTTGAACGGCGTTGGCACGACCTTCAATGATGGCGTCGGCAATGCCGCGAGCGTACAAAGTAACGGCTTTGGAAGAGTCGTCGTTACCTGGAATGATGTAGTCGATGCCTTCGGGTGAGTGGTTGGAATCAACAACGCCGATAAGCGGGATGCCCAATTTCTTGGCTTCCAAAATAGCAATCTTGTGGTAACCCACGTCGATCACAAAAATAGCATCCGGCAATGTGGCCATGTCTTGAATGCCACCGATGTCTTTTTCAAGCTTTTCGATTTCGCGCTTGAACATGAGTTGTTCTTTTTTGCTCAAGGTGTCGAGGCCGACTTCTTGTTGAGCTTTCATGTCCTTCAAGCGTTTGATGGAGGTCTTGACGGTTTTGAAGTTGGTCAGCATGCCACCCAACCAGCGCTGGTCAACGTAAGGAACGCCGGCACGCTGAGCTTCAGCAGCCACGGTGTCACGAGCTTGACGCTTGGTGCCCACCATGAGGATGTTGCCGCGGTTGGCAGAGAGTTGTTTGACGAACTTCAATGCGTCTTGGAACATCGGTAAAGATTTTTCCAAGTTGATGATGTGGATTTTGTTGCGGTGACCGAAGATGAAGGGGGACATCTTGGGGTTCCAGAAGCGTGTTTGGTGACCAAAGTGGACACCTGCTTCCAGCATTTCGCGCATGGTAACTGACATAGATTTTCTCCGAAGGTTGGGTCTAAAATCCGGCTCACACATCGGCTGTTTGAAGAAGCCCTTTTGGGTTTAATCTGTACAGCCAACACCTTGAAGGAACCGGTTTGCGATTTACTTGCAGGGAAATTCCTGCTAAGCCAGTCGAGTATAGCATCCAAAATGTCCGTTTTCCAGCCGTTTTTAAGCCTCCCCACCCCTAGGAATCCATCACCATGCGCCCTGACCTGATTGCCACCCTGCAAGCCATTGCCCAGCAACAAACCAGCCCGCAAGCTGAATGGGAAAAGAGCCATGAAATTGCCCGCAGTGCGGCCTGCGACAAGGTCTTTATGGACTTGGCCCCAGCGGCTGGACCCTCTGTTTTGCATGAAAAAAGCTTGGTGAACTCAGCCCTCAAGGGCTTGGCCTTCTCTGTCAAAGACTTGTTTGATGTGGCTGGGCAAGCCACTTTGGCAGGCTCCAAAGTGCTGAAAGGCGCTCCTGTTGCCCATGCAGACTGCCCTGTCGTAGCCAGGCTCAAGGCAGCCGGCGGTAGCAACTTGGGTCGAACCAACATGGTGGAGTTTGCGTTTTCTGGCATTGGCAACAACCCGCACTATGGCACCCCGGGGGCTTGGGATGCCAAAACAGACCAAGCGGTGATGAGCCATGGCAAAGGCCATGTACCCGGCGGCTCGTCTTCTGGCGCAGCAGTTTCAGTGGCAACAGGTGCGGCTTTTATTGGCATGGGCTCCGACACCGGCGGCTCCATTCGCATTCCAGCCGCCCTCAATGGCTTGGTTGGCTTTAAAAACACGGCGCGCCATGTACCCTCCTTGGGCGCTGTGCCTTTGTCGACCACCATGGACACCATCTGCGCCATGACGCGCAGCGTGCGGGATGCTGTTTTGGCACACGAAATTTTGGCCGCCCGAACGGTAGCCCGCTCAAGCAGGTCTCTGTCCAGTTATCGATTGGCTGTGCCGACACACCTCATGCTCGATGGCATGGAAGCTGGCGTGCAAAAGGCTTGGGAACGTAGCCTTTCGCGCTTGTCGCAAGCGGGTGCGCGCATAGTGGAATTGCCACTTATTGAAATCAAAGACCTTGCTGGACTGCTGGCCACAGGCGGTTTTAGCGCTGCTGAAAGTTACACCTGGCATCGCCATCTTCTAGAAAAAGATGCGGCTGGCTACGACCCTCGCGTGTCGGCGCGCATTCTGCGAGGCGCCAACATGAAAGCTTTTGAATATTTGGATTTACAAGCTGGCCGCGCAGCCTGGATTGCACGGATGCAATCGGCATTGAATGCTTGCGATGCGGCTCTCTCCCCCACTGTACCTATCTATGGTCCTACTTTGGAAAGCGTGGCACCCGGCCAAGAAAGAGACGATGCATTTTTTGCGGCCAATGCTTTGCTTTTGCGCAATACCAGCGTGATCAACATGCTCGACGGCTGTGCTTTGTCATTGCCCATTCATGAGGCAGGCGAATTGCCTAGCAGCATGATGATTTGGCAAGGCCCCATGAAGGACGATGCCATCTTGAACGTTTCGCTGGTCATTGAGAGTGCATTAAACACTTAATCGGCTTGGCACAACTTATCCGCGCCCCGCAAACGGCATCTTAGTGGCCATCACGGTGTGGAACATCACGTTGGCTTCTGGTGGCAAGCTGGCCATGTAAACGACTGACTTGCCAACCAAGGCCACATCCATCAAAGGCTCGGCTTTGATTTCAAGATTGGCTTGGGGAACACCTTTGGCCATTTTCATGGCCATGGGTGTAGCGGCATTGCCCACATCAATTTGACCCACTGCAATGTCGTACTGACGGCCATCCAATGAAGCTGTTTTGGTCAGGCCAGACACTGCATGCTTGGTGGACGTGTAGGCAATAGAAAAGGGCCTTGGCGTGGTGGCTGAAATAGAGCCGTTGTTGATGATGCGGCCACCCATGGGCTTCTGGTCTCTCATGACGCGAAAGGCTTCGCGGATGCACAAGAACATACCGGTCAAATTGGTATCGACCACGCCCTTCCACATTTCCAAACTCAGTTCGGGCAAGGGAATAGCGGGTGTACTCACACCCGCATTATTGAACAACAAATCGACACGGCCAAATGTTTTGACACATTGCGCAAACAAGTTGGCAACCGAGTCTTCTTGCGTCACATCGGTGGGCACGGCCAACACACGCGAGCCTGCGTTCAAGGCCTTGGCTTCTTCGACCACCTCTTCCAAATTGGCCTGTCTTCGTCCAGCCAACACAACGCTCCAGCCATCTTGCAATAAAGCCAAGGCGGTGGCTTTGCCAATGCCAGAACCTGCGCCGGTCACAATAGCAATTTTAGAATTGTGTGTCATGGCTTTTGTCTCCTGTTGATATTGTGATGAATGAACTTAACTGAAATTTGTGTGTCTTGAAAATAAGCTTCAGCGTCGATTCTTGCGCGCTTGACTTGATTTTTTTTGACCTGCTGACTTAGATGGAGCCCCTTTTGCAGAGGCTTTGCCTTGGCGATTGGGTGAGCTTAAGCCCTCCACCTTTCGCCCCTTGAAGGAACGCGACTGTTTGACCTTCACACTATCGGGGCTCAACTCAGAACTTCTTGAGGCGCCGCGAGAGCCAGATTTCTGATTGCCCTTGTCGCGCAATTGTCGAGGGCTGAACTCTTCTGCTGGATTGACCAAGCGGAAATCAATTTTCCTGCCGTCCAAGTCAACACGACTCACCTGAATTTGAACACGTGTGCCGATGGCATAACGAATGCCTGTTCGCTCACCTCGCAATTCTTGGCGTGCTTCATCAAATCGGAAGTATTCGCCACCAAGTTCAGTGATGTGAACCAAGCCCTCCACATACAAAGCATCCAAGGTGACGAAAATTCCGAAGCTCGTGGCCGAAGTCACCAAGCCGGAATACTCCTCCCCCAAATGCTCGCGCATGTATTTGCACTTGAGCCACGCTTCAACATCGCGGCTGGCTTCATCAGCACGGCGCTCATTGGCACTGCAATGCAAACCTGCTGCTTCCCAAGCTTGCTGTTCGGCGGGCGACATTTTGATGCGCGGTGCATCGTCCATTTGAGCGCCTGCTTTGTTTTTCTGCAAACGCTTGGCCAACTTGGCCTGCGCTTCACCGGGCAATGGCAAAGCAGGCAACTGGTATTTTTTGTTCGCCAAGATGGCCTTAATCACGCGGTGCACCAGCAAGTCGGGATAGCGGCGAATAGGGCTGGTGAAGTGTGTGTAGGCTTCGTAGGCCAAGCCAAAGTGACCACTGTTGATGGGCGTGTAAATGGCTTGCTGCATAGAGCGCAACAGCATGGTGTGAATTTGCTGCGCGTCTGGTCTTTCTTTGGTGGCCTGCGCAATGTGTTGAAACTCGCTGGGCTTGGGCTCATCACTCACGGTATAGGGCAAGCCCAAGGCCTTCAAGTAATTGCGCAGCAAATCTTTCTTCTCGGGCGTGGGGCCTTCGTGCACTCGGAACAAACCTGGATGCTTGCTGTTCTGAATAAAGTCGGCACTGCACACGTTGGCTGCTAACATGGCTTCTTCAATGAGGCGGTGCGCTTCGGTGCGAACACGCGGCACAATTTTGTCAATGCGGCCGTTGTAATCGCAAATGATTTGCGTTTCAGTGGTCTCAAAATCGACAGCGCCACGAACTGCACGAGATGCCAACAAGGCACGGTACACATCGTGCAAATTGAGCAAGTCGTTCACGCGTGCTTTGCGCTTGATGGCCTCGGGGCCGCGTGTGTTGGCTAGGATGGCAGCCACTTCGGTGTAGGTAAAGCGCGCGTGGCTGTACATCACGGCGGGATAAAACTGATAGGCGTGAATATCGCCTTTGGCTGTGATCAGCATGTCACAAACCATGCACAAACGTTCTACTTCAGGATTGAGTGAACACAAACCATTGGAGAGTTTTTCCGGCAGCATGGGAATAACGCGGCGCGGGAAATAAACACTGGTGGCGCGGTCGTAGGCGTCGATGTCAATCGCGCTGCCTGTAGCCACATAGTTGCTGACATCGGCAATGGCCACCAGCAAACGCCAACCTTTAGCCTTGCCAATTTTGGCGGGCTCGCAATACACCGCATCGTCAAAGTCGCGCGCATCTTCACCGTCAATGGTGACCAAGGGAATATCGGTGAGATCAATGCGATCTTTGGAATCTTGCGGACGAACTTTGTCAGGCAACTCGCGCGCCAATTCCAAACACGCTGCAGAGAATTCGTGCGGCACACTGTACTTGCGAACGGCAATGTCAATCTCCATACCGGGGTCGTCAATTTCTCCCAATACTTCTTTCACACGGCCCACAGGCTGGCCAAACAAGGCAGGCGGTTCGGTCAGTTCAACCACCACCACTTGGCCCGGCTTGCCAGTGCCAATGCCAACTTTAGGAATGAGAATGTCTTGACCATAACGCTTGTCTTCAGGCGCCACAATCCAGATACCGCCTTCGTTGAGCAAGCGGCCAATGATGGGGTGTGCAGGCCGCTCAATGATTTCAACCACACGACCTTCGGGTCTGCCTTTTCGATCTTGTCGAACGATGCGAACCTTCACACGATCTTTGTGCAACACTGCACGCATTTCGTTGGGTGGCAGAAAAATATCACCATCCCCATCATCACGGATTAAGAAGCCGTGACCATCGCGATGGCCTTGCACACTGCCCTCGATTTCATCGAGGACTCCAGAGGGTTGGCTAATTTTTTTGATATACAATCCTTTGTTCTTGTCCTGAGAGCCCAGGTGGCGGAATTGGTAGACGCACTAGTTTCAGGTACTAGCGAGTAACTTCGTGGGGGTTCGAGTCCCTTCCTGGGCACCAAGTTTAATCAAAGCTGCAAATAAAGCAGCTTTTTTTTCGAGTCTGTTTTTCAAATTTGTGTGCATTTCAAAATTCATTTTAGACAGGCAAAGCGACAAGATCGTGACCATCCACACCCACAATTCGTGCACGTGTGAACTCACCGACCTTGTAGGTCTTGCTAATCTTCTCGGGCGGCAGCAACTTCACCACGCCATCAATTTCAGGCGCATCGGCATAACTCCGGCCAATGCCACCTTTTTTGCCCATGGCTGAGGCGGAATCTACCAACACTTGCATGGTGGCGCCGATGCGTTGCTGCAAACGCTGGACAGAGACTTCCTCTGCCACTTGCATGAAGCGTGAGCGACGCTCTTCTCTGACAGCTTGCGGCAACATCCCTGGCAATTCATTGGCCAAGGCACCCTTTATCGGGCTGTATGCAAAACAGCCCGCTCTGTCAATTTGCGCTTCCCGAACAAAGTTAAGCAGGTGCTCAAACTCTGCTTCGGTCTCACCAGGAAAGCCCGCAATGAACGTGCTGCGAATGACCAACTGCGGACATACTTCACGCCACTTTTGAATGCGCTCTAAATTCTTTTCGCCACTGGCAGGACGCTTCATGCGCTTTAGCACATCGGGGTGGCTGTGCTGCAATGGCACATCCAAATAAGGCAAGATGGAACCGGTGGCCATCAGTGGCAGGACTTCATCAACCGCAGGGTATGGATAAACGTAATGCAATCGAACCCATGCGCCATACTTCTGCGCAATCTCACCCAATGTTTGCACCAGCTCCAGCATGCGCGTTTTGACAGGACGACCTTCCCAGAAGCCCATGCGGTATTTCACATCGACGCCATAAGCGGAAGTGTCTTGGCTGATCACCAGCAACTCTTTCACGCCGCCTTCAAACAAAGCCTCTGCTTCTTTGAGCACATCGCCAATGGGTCTTGAAACCAAATCACCGCGCATCGATGGAATGATGCAAAAAGTGCAGCGGTGATTACAACCTTCGCTGATTTTCAAATACGCGTAATGCCGAGGTGTGAGTTTGAGTCCGGCCACGCCAAATGAGTTGGGCATCAAGTCGATGAAGGGATCGTGTGGTTTGGGCAAATGCGCGTGCACTGCATCCATGACTTCTTGGGTGGCGTGAGGTCCGGTGACGGCCAGCACGCTGGGGTGAATTTCACGGACCAAGTTGCCACCACCTTCGGCCTCTTTGGCGCCCAAACAGCCCGTGACAATCACTTTGCCGTTCACGTTCAAGGCTTCAGCGATGGTGTCTAAGCTTTCCTTCACGGCATCGTCAATGAAACCACAGGTGTTGACGATCACCAGATCGGCACCTTCAAAAGTCTTGGAAGTTTGATAACCCTCGGCGCTGAGTTGCGTGAGGATGAGTTCGGAGTCAGTAAGGGCTTTGGGGCATCCCAGACTGACAAAACCCACTTTGGGGGCAGAAATAGGACTGCTTTCAGTCACTGCGGTAGCAATTTCGTTCATTGCCCTATTGTCCCAGTAATTTGGAGACGAAGCGCCAAGCAGTCCATTTGCCCATTGTTGGCGCCAAATTCAGGGTTTGAGGCCAAAAGCATTCAAGAATTGAGCCGTTTGCTTTTGCATTTGCTCGTGCATTTGACTCACGATGTTGTTGGACTGGTGCCCCATTTTGGACTGCATCAGCATGAGGGATTGCAAATTGCTCTCTAAATAAGCCCCCATGTGGCCCTGCATGGCATGCCCATAAAAGCGAATGATGTTGGCCAAAACGGCTTCAGTGAACATGGGCGCACCGGCAGATTCTTCCTCCAAAATGATTTGAAGCAGCAGGTTGCGAGTCAGGTCTTCGCCGGTTTTGGCGTCCCTGACCACAAAGGCATGTCCCTTCATGACCAGTTGCTTGATTTCGGTCAAAGTGACATAACTTGAGGTGGCGGTGTCGTAGAGCCTGCGATTGGGGTACTTTTTAATCACCCTTTGAGGCTGGTTGGCCGAAGATTCAGTGGCCGAGTCGGCATGTGCTTCGCTGGCAGCAGCAGTCGATTTGGCGGCGGATTTTCTGACCATGATTTACACACTTCTCTAAATGAACAACAATCTGTTTCGGCAATCAGCATTGAACGACAGTATGCTGCACTGCAATAGATTTTAAAGTTACCCACTTAGCCTCTTCTACGGGGAGTTACCCTCAATTTCGCCAAACAGTTAATTGGGTCAAAATAAATGGGGTCAGATCAACATTAATTTAGTCAATCAGTGGGGGCAGAGGCTAATGGGGGGCTTCCTCATGGTGGGGTACCACAAATCGTCAGCCCCCCATTCGCCTCTGCCCCCACTGATTGGAAATTAATGTTGATCTGACCCCATTTATTTGACCCCATTTATTTTCAGCCTAACTAAACTTACACACATGCGAATTTTCTACACTTTGCTTCTTCTGCTGATTGGACAAAATGCCATGGCCATTGAAGAACCTGCTTTCAAGATTGTTCTTAAATCTGAGGCCTTTGAAGTGCGGCAATATGCGCCCATATTGGTGGCCGAAACGCTGGTAGATGGCGATATGGATGAGGCTTCCAACAAAGGCTTTCGAAAAATTGCAGACTATATTTTTGGCAACAATCGGGCTAATCAAACTGGCGCCGCTGCAAAGATTGCCATGACAGCGCCGGTGACGCTTGAGCCTATTTCTGAAAAAATTGCCATGACTGCGCCTGTGACCTTAAGTGCAATTCAACAAGGCAACGATATGGCATCGGCCAATAAGTGGCGTGTGCATTTTGTCATGCCCGCCAAATACACCATGATCAACATTCCTTTGCCTAACAATGCAGAGGTGAAGTTGCGTGAAATTCCTGGAAAGTTTTTTGCAGTTCACAGCTATACGGGCTTTAACTCCGTAGCGCGTGTTCAAACCAAGTCGGATGAACTCTTAGCTTGGCTGCAAAGTAAAAACTTCAAACCATTGAGCAGCGTTCAGCTTTCGCGCTACGACCCACCTTGGACCTTGCCGATGTTTCGGCGCAATGAAATCATGGTGGAGATAGAGCAATGAACAAGGTTGACACACTTATTCAAAATGCGCTTGTGTTTGACGGCTCAGGGGCAGAACCAGTGGTGCAAGACTTGGCAGTTCATCAAGGAAAAATTGTAGGCATCGGTTCCAACTTGACCTTCACCTCCGACCATTGTGTCAACGCATCTGGCCTTGCGCTCATGCCAGGCATCATTGATTCGCACACACACTACGATGCTCAAATTACTTGGGACGCTCGCGTTCGCCCTTCGCCCGCTTTAGGCGTGACCACCGCGGTCATTGGCAACTGCGGTTTCACCATTGCACCTTGCAGGCCTAAAGACCGCGAACTCACCATGCGCAACCTTACGCAGGTTGAGGGCATGTCATTGCAGGTCTTGCAACACGGCATTGATTGGGACTTCGAAACCTTTCCAGAATATTTGGCCATGCTGAAGAAAAAGCAATGCGCCATCAATGTTGCGGCCTACATCGGACACTCTTCTGTGCGCACCTGGGTCATGGGAGAAGAAGCCAACAAACGCGAAGCCACTGCCTCTGAAATTTCAGAAATGGCCACATTGGTTCGCGAAGCCATGGCGGCAGGTGCCATTGGATTTGCCACTAGCACCAGCCCCGCCCACAACGGTGAAGGCGGCTTTCCCATGCCATCGCGTTTGGCATCCGATGAAGAAATGATGCAGCTCACTTTGGCCATGAGCAGCCAAGGTGGCGGCGTGTACATGGTGACCAAAGGTG
>Ga0247831_1003313_pt1 | contig 23824 bp, 24 predicted proteins | sample LaCruzMarch2015__9_FD_192406 | JGI IMG/M metagenome (GOLD analysis project Ga0247831, IMG submission 192406) | Freshwater microbial communities from meromictic Lake La Cruz, Castile-La Mancha, Spain - LaCruzMarch2015_1m | ecosystem: Environmental > Aquatic > Freshwater > Lake | place: Spain...
TGCCATAGCTCATGTCGCCCAAAGGAACGCCATCCAGCGTAAAGCCCATTTGGTTCTGGTTGAAGCCACGCACGGAGATGCGGGTCGACCACTCATAATTGCCGAGCGCATCGGCGGACTGGAAGTTCACGCCGGGCAGACGCTCAATCGCTTTCAGCGGGCTTACGCCTGCGGCTGAAAGGGCGATCGCAGAAGCAGTCACTGCTTGGGTTTGGCGTGAGCTTGCTGCCCCATAAACAACGATGGTTTCGACTTCTTGGTCGGCCGCTGGCTCGCTGGCTGCTGGCGCTGTTTGTGCGAAAGCCACTGGTGCGGCGCACAGGACGGCCAAGCTAACCGATGCGAACATCATAGATTTGAGTTTCATGTTTTTCCCCTTAGGAATCGGACAAGCCGATCATTGGGTGGGGGCTTAGGAGCGCAACGTGACGAATGCGCAACGCATTGGTAACAGTTTCAAAAATCTTCGGTAACAACCCTGTCACATTCGCGCCGCTGTGTTGACCTGTAAGTTACTCACAGTTCAGTCTCACTTTTGCCCGATTGGTTTGGTGGGTTACACCCCATCGCCTTGAAAAAAGCCGTGAGCTTGTCATAAGCGGATGTCACACTTTCACGTGTCAGAAAAGAAGCATTATGGACCGTATTGCCCTTGTCGGCGGGACACAGCTGAAAGGCTCTATCCCCATCTCCGGCGCTAAGAACTCTGCCCTTAAATTGCAGGCAGCCAGCCTTTTGACCCGCGAGCCGTTGGTTCTGAAGAACATGCCAGAACTGGCCGATACGCGCTTTATGATCGAGCTGCTGGAGCAATTGGGCGTGACCTGCTTTTGGCCCAAGGGCAGCGGTCGGTTATCCATGCATGCTGAGGATCTGACCAGCACCATTGCACCCTATGATTTGGTGCGGAAAATGCGTGCGACTTTTAATGTGTTAGGTCCGCTTCTGGCCCGTGTCGGTCATGCGACCGTGTCATTGCCCGGTGGCTGCGCCATCGGAGCGCGCCCTGTCGACCTCCATCTCAAAGCGTTTGAGGCCATGGGAGCCGATATCGTGATCGAAGGTGGCTATGTGAAAGCGGCAGCCTTGCGCGGTCTCAAAGGTACCAAGATTGTATTTCCGTTCGTGTCTGTTGGGGCGACAGAGCATGCCATGCTGGCCGCCACCTTGGCGAAGGGCGAGACCGTCCTTGAGAATGCCGCTCGTGAGCCTGAGATTGGGGATATCGCCCATTGCTTGGTCGCCATGGGTGCCAAGATCGAAGGTATCGGCACCTCCACCTTGCGCATCCAAGGTGTGGATGAGCTGAAAGGCACAACGTGGAGCGTCATCCCAGACCGGATCGAAGCGGGCTCCTATGCCTGTTGTGTCGCCGCCGCTGGTGGTGAAGTGACCTTGACCCATGTGGTGCCTGAGACGATTTCTTCCCTGATCGACGTGCTGCAACGTGCGGGCGTTCAGGTCGATGTCGGGCCAGACTGGGTGAAGATCACGCGTGATCCATCGACCCCCATCAAGCCGGTTGATATTGATACCCAACCCTATCCGGGCTTCCCAACCGATACTCAAGCCCAAGTCATGGCCTTGATGACTCGCGCCAATGGCGCATCGATCTTCCACGAGAACATCTTTGAAAATCGCTATATGCATGCGCCAGAATTGCGCCGCTTGGGGGCCGATATCTCGGTACGCGGTTCTGAAGCGGTGGTCCGCGGAGTCGAGACTTTGCGCGGCGCGCCTGTTATGGCCACCGATCTGCGTGCCTCGGTTTCTTTGATCATTGCAGGCCTCATGGCAGAGGGTGAAACAATCATCTCGCGCGTGTATCATTTGGACCGTGGGTTTGAGCGGTTGGAGGCTAAATTGTCGGGCTGTGGCGCAGAAATTCGTCGTCTGTCCGGTTCGGAGGAATAGGTGGCTCATTCGTCGCTGCGGCTGCTCGCTGAAGATGAGACTGATCTGTCGATCATCTCAGCCGCCGTTCAAGATGCGATCTTTAAAGTCTCCGACGCCGTTTGGTCGCCCACCAAGCGCCGCTTCACCTTGCGCCTCCAGCGTTTTGTTTGGGAAGCCGGAGTCGAGAAGGGGGCAGGCCAACGTGTTTGGGCTGCAGTATCCTTTGATGGCGTCTTGAGCGTCCAGTCGAAAAAGGTTGCGCAATCGCGTCGCGATGCTTTTGCGAGCCTCTTGGCGATTACGTTTGATCCCGAAGAAGCCCCCGGCGGCAAATTGCGTTTAGGCCTCGCCGATGGCGGCGAAATCGTGCTGCACGCCGAATGTATCGACGTAACTTTGGCGGACTTAAGCGAACCGCGCGAAGCCGTAGCACGACCCAAGCATGACATCTGAACTGAGGCTTTTGGTCGGGGTCTGCACCCTTACCCTCCCCAAAGGCGCAAGGCCGCGCTAAATACCGACCATGACCCGTCTCCTTTCAGCCAGCGCGCCTGATTTCCAAACCCAGTACCAAGCCCTCTTGCAAACCCGTGGCGATGCGGTGGACGGCGTGGAAGGCCGCGTGGCTGCCATTCTGGCTGATGTGAAAGCGCGGGGCTTTAACGCTCTGGCAGAACTCAGCCAAAAGTTTGATGATTTTGTTTTGACTTCGGAGACCGTCCGCGTGACTGCCGCCCAAGTCGATGCCGCCATCAAAGCCTGCGATCCGACAGTGGTGAAAGCGCTAGAGCTCGCAGCCCAGCGCATCAGTGATTATCATGTGCGCTCTAAGCCTGAAGATGCCCGCTGGGTGGACCCGCAAGGTGTCACGTTGGGCTGGCGCTGGACGCCGGTGGATGCGGCTGGCCTTTATGCGCCAGGTGGTCTTGCTGCTTACCCCTCTTCTGTCATGATGAATGCGCTACCCGCCAAGGCTGCTGGTGTGGCGCGCTTGGTTATGATGACGCCCCCGACACGGCTTGCCGAGAACCCAGCCATTCTAGCAGCAGCCAAAATAGCGGGGATAGATGAGATTTATGGCGTGGGTGGCGCGCAAGCCATTGCCGCCATGGCCTATGGTGCAGACCCAATTGCTAAGGTTGATGTGATCGCCGGGCCCGGCAATGCTTGGGTCTCAACCGCAAAGAAGCTGGTGTTCGGGACAGTCGGAATCGACTCCGTCGCGGGCCCTTCCGAAGTATTCATCATCGCCGACGCGCTAAATGATCCCACCATTATCGCGGCTGACCTGTTGGCACAGGCCGAGCATGATGCCGTGGCCCAATCCATTCTGTTTACCGATGACGCGGCCTTTGGTCAGCGCGTGTTGGACGCCGTTGCGGGCATGATTGCGCGCGGTCAGTCGGGTCCTGAAGCTGCGGTGTCTTGGCCTGCCTATGGCGCGGTCATCGTGGTGGATCGCCTTGAAGATGCGGTGGCTTTGTCTGACCAGGGCGCGCCCGAGCATTTGCAAATTGCGACCGATGATCCCGATGCGTTGGCCAGCCTTGTGCGCCATGCAGGCGCAATCTTCTTGGGCCGGCATGCCCCAGAAGCTTTGGGCGATTATTTGGCTGGACCAAACCACGTCCTACCAACCGGTGGCCGTGCGCGTTGGGCCTCGGGGCTATCCACCCACATGTTCATGAAGCGGACCACATTGATGGGCACAGGGCTTGAGGGGCTTGCCGCGATTGGCCCGGCAGGGGTTAGTCTTGCGACCGCCGAAGGCTTGCCCGCCCATGCTGCCAGCATTGCCCTTCGGCTAAAGGCAGCAAATCAGGCTTGAGGGCTTGAACCGATGGGCCGCCTCTTGCAAGGATAGGCCATGTCCAACAACCGCCGTATCGCCGATGTCCGCCTTGATGAGGAATCGCTGGCTGCCCAAACCGCCGATGGGGAGCATGAGCGCCGCGTCGCTATCTTCGACCTTCTCGAAGCCAACCAATTTGATGTGATTGATGGGCCTGATGGGCCTTATGCTCTGACCTTGTCGGTGGTTGATCAGAAGCTGGTCTTTGACGTCAAATTGCTCGACGGCGGTGACGTGCGGATTTTTGTCCTGTCGCTCTCGCCCTTTAAGCGCGTAGTCCGCGACTATTTCATGATCTGCGATAGCTACCATCAGGCGATCCGTCAAGCGACTCCGACCCAGATTGAAGCCATCGATATGGGCCGGCGCGGCCTGCATAATGAAGGCTCCCGCCTACTGGAAGCGCGACTGGAAGGAAAAGTCGCTCTCGATTTTGATACTGCACGGCGCCTGTTCACGCTGATCTGCGCCCTGCACGTTAGGCTCTGACACCGTTGGATCTGGTGCGCCCGCCTCAATCTGTTTTGTTTTGCTGCACCATGAATGCCATTCGCTCCCCCATGGCGGAAGGCTTAATGAAGCGCAGGTTTGGCACCCGCGTATTTGTCGATTCCTGTGGTCTTCGTAAAGCCGATCAAGTTGATCCCATGGCCGTTATGGTCATGGATGAATTGGGTGTCGACATTATCAAGCATCTGCCCAAGACCTTCGCGGATTTAGAAGATGATAGCTTCGACCTTATCATCTCCCTCGCGCCCCAAGCCCACCACCGCGCCTTGGAATATACGCGCCATCTGGCTGTCGAAGTCGAATATTGGCCCACGATGGACCCCTCGGCGGTGGAGGGCAGCCGTGATAGCCGCATGGACACCTACCGCGATGTCCGCGACGCCTTGGATCGCCAGATTGCAAAACGCTTTGCGATGCTGAAGCTTTAGGGGTGGCATCGCGCGACGCCCGTTGTTTCTTCCCTCGCCCCCAAGGGAGGAGAGGGGCTTAACTCGCGCTATTTCGTAGACCCCTTCACCGGCTTCGCCGGAGCTTCCCCGTAAACGGGGAAGCGGCAGGTGGCAGCTTTTGAGACACGCCGCTTCCCCATTCATGGGGAAGCTGTCCCGAAGGGACTGAAGGGGTCTTCGCGCAGTTACGCCTTGCTCCGTACAATAAAAGTTACGCTGGGCAGGGACTATTACGCTTGCAATATGATCACAAAGTAATATCATATTGATACTGTATGAAGGAGCCTAGAATGTCTCGGACTGAAATCAACCGCACTGTAGAGCGTCCCACCCTGTCTTTACCGGGCGTACCTTTGTTTCTGGCATTTGTGCTGGCGATAGCCTTTTCAATCTATCTTTTCGTTACGGGGGCCGGTGACACCTATTTCGGCGCGGCCATTATCTTGATCGGCTTGGGGTCTTTCGGCATGGGCGGCTTTTATTCCATCCAGCCGAATGAGGCCGTGGCGATTTTGTTGTTTGGTGCCTACCAGGGTACCGACCGCGCAAATGGCTTGCGCTGGGTTTGGCCTTGGTTGACGCGCAAGAAAATCTCCATGCGCGTCCGCAACGTGACCTCTGACAAGCTCAAAGTGAATGACAAAGACGGTAATCCGATTGAAATCGCCGCCAATGTGGTCTGGCGCGTGCAGGACTCGGCACAAGCCTTGTTTGACGTGGATGATTATGAGCGCTTTAGCCGGATCGAGATTGATACCGCGCTGCGCGATATTGCCGCTCATTATTCCTATGACCATGCAGCAGAAGGCGAATTGACCTTGCGCGGCCATGCCGAAGATGTGGCCACCTTGTTGGGTGAGCGTTTGAATCAGCGCTTGGCTGTGGGCGGGATGGCAGTGGATGAGGCCCGCATCTCGCACCTTGCTTATGCCACCGAAATTGCTGGGGCCATGTTGAAGCGCCAGCAAGCCCAAGCCATTCTGGCCGCGCGACAGCTGATCGTGATGGGGGCTGTCGGCATGGTTGAAAGCGCACTGGAGCAATTGTCTGCCCGGGGTGTTGTGACCTTGGACGAGGAACGCAAGGCCCAGATGGTCTCCAACCTGTTGGTCGTGCTGTGCGCGGATCGTGAAGCGCAGCCTGTCGTCAACGCCGGCTCCCTCTATTAAGGCCGGGTATGAATTATGGCCGCCAAGCCCCGAAAACCGTTTCTCGTTCGTATGAGCCCGCAAGTGCTGAGCGCGGTGGAGAGGCTGGCGGCTGCGGAGTTTCGCTCCGCCAATGTTCAAATGGAAGTATTGATCCGCGAAGCCTTGGCCAAACGCGGCATCGTGGTTATGCCCGAAGCAGCATCTGAAGCAGAGTGAGGGCCGTTCACTATAATTTTACAAAAATGACGTAGGCGTCACTTTACGAAGCTTCGATAATTTGTTAGAGACCCATTATGACAGAAACTATCCTCTCCCGTATCGGTTACGACTTTGGTGCAGCAGCGCGTGGCATTGGCCGCTTGCTGAATAATAAAGAAGACACCAAAGCCGTTTTTGAAATCATGCGCGCGCTGTCTGGGCGTTCTATCCCCAATGGTTATGCACGTCTGCTTCGCTCGCAAGAAGGCGGTCGCATCGCTTATGATCGGGTAGAGTTGCAGCCGATCCTCGACGATCATGAGACCTTGGCTAAATTGCCCGAAGGCAGTGTTGGCCGCGCCTATCTCGCTTTTGTGCAGGGCCGGAAGATCTCCGCTGAAGGCTTGGCCGAAGAAAGCCGCGCGACGGGTGATGAAATCGACTCGCTCCATCCGTTTGCTTGGTATGGTCGGCGGATGCGCGACGTGCATGATTTGTGGCACGTCCTCAGCGGCTATCAGACCGATGCTTTGGGCGAGGCTTGTGTGGTGTCATTCACCTTCCCGCAGACCCGTTCTTTGGGCTTTGCCCTGATCGGTTTTGCTGCCGCGCGAGAGCTGCAACGCATCTTGCCTGGCCGTCCAGTGATTAAAGCCGTGTGGCAGGCCTATCAGAATGGCCGCAAGGCTGCTTGGCTGCCCGTCCAGCATTATGAGCGCTTGCTGGCAGAGCCCGTGGACGCGGCGCGCAAGCGTTTGAACATCGCGCCACCAACCTATTATCTGGAAATCCCAGCCAGCGAACGCGACGGCGTTCCAACTAACTTAAAAGCCACGGCTGTGGCCGCCTAAGGCGGCCACCTCCACCTTTTTTCTTCGACTTAGGCTACCCGGACGCGATGAGCCGCTTCTGGCAAATCCGCGCCAAAGCAACGCTGGTAGAATTCAGCCACGGTTGGCCGCTCTAGCTCGTCACACTTGTTCAAGAAGGTGAGGCGGAAAGCCAGCCCAACATCTTCAAAGATATCCGCGTTCTGCGCCCACGTGATCACCGTCCGCGGGCTCATCACGGTTGAGATGTCGCCATTCATGAAGGCGTTGCGGGTCATATCGGCAACACGCACCATCTTGCCCAATTCAGCGCGCTTGGCTGGATCAGTTTCGCCCAGCTTCGCCGCTACAATGTCGGTCTCAACGTCATGGTCGAGATAGTTTAGCGTGGTGACGATCGACCAACGGTCCATCTGGCCTTGGTTGATCTGCTGGGTACCGTGATAGAGGCCCGTGGTGTCGCCCAGACCAATCGTGTTGGTAGTGGCAAACAGGCGGAACGCTGGGTGCGGCTTGATGACTTTGTTTTGGTCTAGCAGCGTCAGGCGGCCTGACGCCTCCAACACGCGCTGGATTACGAACATCACGTCGGGACGACCGGCGTCATATTCGTCAAACACCAAGGCGACATTGCGTTGCAGCGCCCAAGGCAGAATGCCTTCACGGAATTCAGTAATCTGCTTGCCGTCTTTGAGAACAATGGCGTCCTTGCCGACCAAATCGATCCGGCTGACATGGCTATCGAGATTGACGCGCACCAAGGGCCAGTTCAGGCGGGCTGCGACTTGCTCAATATGGGTCGACTTACCCGTGCCATGATAGCCTTGGATCATGACCCGACGATTATGCGCAAAGCCTGCCAGAATGGCGCGCGTGGTTTGCGGGTCGAACTTATAGGTCGGATCAAGCTCTGGGACATATTCGTTAGATTGGCTGAAAGCTGGCACGTGCAGCTCTGAAGCAAAACCAAAAACGTTTTCGACCGAAACAGTCGTGTCAGGCAGAGCGGAAATCAATGTATCGGTCATGGTCGTTATCGGGTCCTCTTAAGGTCTTGTTTGAGGATCAGACGCGCGCCGTCAAGCATGCATTTCTGTTCGAACTGCTGACATGGTGCGCTGTGACATTTTTGCGAGGGGTTTTGGCAGGAGCTTAAAGGGCTCGATTTAAGCCCGACGCGCGGTCTTGAGGACCTTATAAGCCTTCACCACTGCATTCAGGCGGGTTTCTGCACTGCGGTCCCCGCCATTCGAGTCTGGGTGATATTGCCGGACCAGCGCTGCATAGGTGCTGCGGACTTTGGCACGATCAGCATGGGCATCGAGGCCCAAGGTGTCGAGTGCCTTGAGGACAGGGGCCGTGGGGCGCGTATCTTGGCTATCAGGGGCTGCGCGCCCGGTTGCACGACGGCTCGCCAAGGGGTCTTTCGGGTCCTCACCCGTTGCCGCTTTCTTATAGACGTGGGCATCGGGGGAATTGGCGCTGGCGCGGAATGTCCAGGTTGGCCGGCCACCATGGGAGGCAGCGTCACGATGCGCGCGCGCATCATCCTCTGTCATGCCTTCGAAGAAATTCCAGTTTTTGTTGTAGAGTGCGGCATGCTTTTCGCAGAAATGCCAGATCTCGCCCGGATTATCGCGGCTTTTGGGCGCACGATTGGTCGCTTCTGCCCCACATCCATCGTGCTCGCACAATTGGACATCGGGGTTTACTTTGACAACCGGGGGCTTTCGCACCCGAATGTCCACAAATTTAGGGCGGTAAGAGAATGAATCTGTCATGAGGGGCCTAATATGCGTTTGACTGCCGCTACAGACAAGGACGAATGACCGATGGGACCCGTGCAAATACAGGTGCGAAAAAAACTGACCGAGGCCTTTGCGCCGTTAGTCCTTGAAGTATTGGACGAAAGTGCCAGTCACGCCGGCCATGCTGGGGCCGCTGTTCATGCCGCGAAACAAGGTGGTGCGGCGACGGGCATTGGCGAGACCCACTTTTCGGTCACCATTGTCAGTGCCGCGTTCGTGGGCCTGAACCGGGTTGCACGCCAGCGGGCCATCTATCAGGTCCTCGCCGAAGAATTGGCAGGACCTGTTCATGCGTTGGCGCTGAAAGCAGATGCGCCAGCTTGAGGGTTTAGTCAGCGCGGTCGCGGGCTTCAAACACCGGTTGGGCTTTGATGAAGGGCGCGGTTTCGTCCTCATCTTCTGTATGTGCCGCTTTGTCCGCTGAGGGCAGAAAGCGCGAGAGAATCAAGAGGCCCAAAATAGCCGAGATCACAGAACCCGCATAAACACCAAGGCGCGTCGGGGTGGCGAGGCTTGGGTCTTTAAAGGCCAAGGCCCCGATAAACAGGCTCATGGTAAAACCAATGCCTGCAACGCACGCAACGCCCACCATTTGCAGGAAGGTACCTGGAAGCTTGGCCCGCATCAGCTTGGCAGCGGCAAAACCACTGAGCGCAATGCCAATCGGCTTGCCGAGCACAAGGCCTAGAGCTGCGCCCAAAGTCACGGGGTGGGTTAGGTATTTGTCCGCCCCTGCAAGATCGACCCCGGCATTGGCAAAGGCAAACACCGGCATGATACCAAAGAGCACCCAAGGTCTGAAATCATGCTCAGCCTCATGCAGCGGCGACTTGTCGTGGCGGTCGCGCATCGGCACGCAAGCCGCAACCAATACGCCTGCAATCGTGCCGCTCACGCCGCTTTGGTGCATGAAGGCCCATAGGACAACACCGCTCAGGACATAAAGGCCGATGGAGCGGACTTTGAAGCGGTTCATGGCGATTAAAACGCCCAAGACGACAGCGGCTTGCACCAGATATGTCACATAGAGGGTTTTAGTATAGAAAAAGGCCACGATCACAATCGCGCCCAAATCATCCACCACGGCAACCGCCAGCAGAAACGCTTTCAGGGCAGGGGGCACGCGGTTGCTCAAGAGAGACAAGACGCCCAAGGCAAAGGCAATATCGGTGGCCGCAGGAATAGCCCAGCCATGGCCGAAGCCCGCCGGGGCGGCAAAGTATAAAAAGATAAACGCGGGAACAGCCATGCCCCCAGCGGCGCTGACAATCGGCAAAATAGCTGCGGCAGGATTGGATAATTGCCCTTCCAACAGCTCTCGCTTCAGCTCGAGACCGACGAAGAAGAAGAAAATCGCCATCAGACCATTCTTGATCCAATAGGAGAATTTCATCTCGATTCCACCACCCGTCGGCCCGACAGTCACTTGGGTGTCGAGAATGGCGTGATAAAGCCCGGCCAGAGGTGAATTGACGACAATCATGGCCGCTATCGCTGCGGCGACCAGCAGCGCGCCCGGTACTGCTTCTTCCGGCAGAAAACCAAGCGCTTGTTTCGAGGTGGATGCGTCAGACATGGCGTGCTTTCATTTCGATCATTTAGCTTTTGTGTGTGTAGCCATGATTGGGAGTAAAATAAAGCGATCAACCTCGATCAACGGCTCTACTGAATGCGCAATCACACCGGATAGTCGTGTTTCACTTGCGGCTTGATGTTGCACCAAAGCCCTCGGGGCGTTACGTCTAGGCCATGTTTCAAGCGCAGCCACCTTTTCCTGTTCCGCTCAAACGGACCGTGGCGCTGGTTGGCCTCATGGGTGCGGGTAAGTCGTCAGTTGGGCGTCGACTCGCGGCCCAGTTGAATGTGCCATTCAAAGACGCCGATGATGAGATTGTCATTGCTGCAGGACGTCCGATTGCGGATATCTTTGCCGAGCGTGGCGAGGACGAGTTTCGGGCAGGCGAACGGCGGGTGATTTCTCGTATTCTAGAAGAACCGCCTCATGTGCTTGCGACAGGTGGTGGCGCCTTTATGAACCCTGTCACACGCGTGATGTTACGTCAGCGGGCGACCACAATCTGGTTGCGCGCGGATCTGGACACTTTGGTCAAGCGCGTGTCGCGCCGCGATGATCGTCCGCTTCTACGAGCGGGTGATCACCGCGAAATCATGGAAAAATTGATGGAAGTTCGCTATCCTACCTATGCTGAGGCAGACATTGTTGTGGAGTCTCGTGAGGGTCCGCACCACATTACGGTCGATGCAGTCATCGCCGCCCTGCGCGCGCATGGGGATTTGGAGAGCGTGGCGTGAAGCAAACCATTCAAGTGGCCTTGGATCAAAGGTCCTATGTTGTCGATATCGGCCAAGGCCTCTTGGCTGAAGCGGGCACGCTGATCCGCCCCTTAATGAAACGGCCGCGTGTGGCCATCATTGCGGACTCTACGGCTTGGGCCCTACACGGTGCTATTTTTTCGAAAAGCCTCACCGAAGCCCAAATCCACTGGGATTTGATTGAAATTGCCCCAGGCGAGGGCAGCAAAAGCTTTGCGAGCCTGGAACGCGTGACTGAAGCGCTCTTGAAACTCAATCTGGAACGCTCTGACCTGATCATTGCCTTTGGTGGCGGGGTTACGGGTGATCTGACGGGCTTTGCCGCAGGCATCACCAAGCGTGGTATTGATTTTGTGCAAGTGCCGACCACCTTGCTGGCGCAAGTAGACTCTTCGGTCGGGGGCAAGACCGCCATCAATGCAAGCGCCGGTAAGAATTTGATTGGGGTGTTCTGGCAGCCACGTTATGTCTTGGCAGACCTTACGACCCTCACAACCTTGCCAGACCGCGATCTGCGGGCGGGCTGGGCTGAGATTTTGAAGATTGGCCTCCTAGGCGACCGTAAGTTTTTTGACTGGTGCTTGACCCATGCCGCCACAGCGCTCTCTGGCAACGTCGACCATTTGGCCTATGCGATTGGTCAATCGGTGCAAACCAAAGCCCGCATTGTGGCAGAAGATGAGCGTGAGGCGGGTGTGCGGGCGCTGTTGAACCTAGGCCATACGTTTGGCCACGCGTTTGAAGCCATGGTCGGCTTTGATGAGAGTCTATTGCGCCACGGGGAAGCCGTTGCTTGCGGTATGGCGATGGCGTTCCGCTTCTCTCACGCGCAGGGTCTGTGCCCGCATGAGGATGTAGTCTTGGCTGAGCAAGCCATCGCAGCAGCCGGACTTGCGCATTTACCGCGCCTTTTGCCCGGAGGGCCGTGGCAATCCGAAGCGCTGTTTGAGGCCATGAGCCATGATAAAAAGAATGAGAATGGGGCGCTGACCCTGATTTTGACGCGCGGCATTGGCGCGGCGTTTGTACAAAAGGGCGTTGATGCAAAAGCCGTACGTGCCTTTTTGAAAGAGGATGTCCAAAAATGACGTTCGACCCCACGGTCATCGTAACTGCGATTCTGGTTGCTGTTCTGATTGCGCTCTCCGCATTTTACTCTGCCGCGGAAACGTCGATTACCTCGTCGTCCCGCGCGCGCATGTTCCAGCTTGAAAAAGAAGGCGACCGGGGCGCTGCACGGGTTAATCGCCTCATTCAGAACCCGGACCGTTTGATCGGCTCTCTGCTACTCGGCAATAACTTCCTGAACACATTGGCTGGGGCGCTGACAACGGCGCTGTTGGTGCAAATGTTCGGCCAAGCCCCGACTACGATTGCGATCGCCACCGCTTTGGTGACGGCTATAGTTTTGATCTTTGCCGAAGTCATGCCCAAGACTTTTGCCTTCTCCTATCCTGAAGCGACAGCCCGGTGGGTTTCGCTTCCCGTTCAATGGTCTGTCACACTGCTCAGTCCGATTGTGACGGCGGTGCGCTGGATTGTGCGCGCAACGTTGCAGATATTTGGCGTAAAGCTGGACCGCGTCACCGATGAAGATGCCACGATGGAAGAAATTCGTGGCGCGATTGAACTTGGCAAGCACGAAGGCAGCGTTGAAAAGTCAGACCGCGACCGGGTCGCAGGCGTCTTGGACCTTGAGGAATTAGACGTCTCTGACGTGATGATCCACCGCAAGAATATGAAGACGATCGATGTGGAATTGCCGTCACGCGAAATCGTCATGCAGGTGCTGCAAACCCAACATTCACGCCTACCCCTGTATGAGGGCGATCAAGAAAACATTGTCGGCATTTTGCACGCCAAGGACCTGTTGCAGGCCATTGCAGATGCGCAAGGCGATCTAGATGCGATTGACCTAAAAGCCATTATCCGCCCCCCCTGGTTTGTGCCTGACACCACGACTTTGAAAGAACAATTGGAGGAATTCCTCAAGCGTCGCAGCCATGTGGCCTGTGTGGTTGATGAATATGGCGCGCTACAAGGCTTGGTGACCTTGGAGGACATCTTAGAAGAAATCGTCGGCGATATTGTGGATGAGCATGACATCGCCATACAAGGCGTGCGCCCCCAACCAGATGGTTCGGTCAATGTCGATGGGGCGGTGCCAATTCGCGACCTCAATCGCGCGATGGACTGGGATTTGCCCGATGAAGAGGCGGTGACCATCGCAGGCCTGGTGATCCACGAAGCCCAAGCCATTCCAGACCCCGGCCAACGCTTTGCCTTCCACGGCTATCGCTTCCAGATTTTGCGCAAGCATCGCAATCAAATTCTAGCGATCCGAATTACGCCTGAAGCGGCGAGCGACAAGGACTAGGATCCACAAAGAAAAAGGCCGTAAGCTTGAGCTTACGGCCTCTCTTTTTGACTTCAGGAGTCTTTTTTAGAGCAACGCCCGTTCTATCTGAATCAGATAGAACGGATAAGCTGTTGCTCCAATTTCAGATTGAGAGCGCAACTTTGATCCGGATGGATCAAAACGCGCTCTAGAATGAGCGCTTCAACTGAACGACGCCCTTGCCTTCGTACAGCTTGTCATTGTCAACGTCGGTGTCGGTGTAGAACACGTCCACAGCCCAGCCGCTTTCGGTTGCAGCAGTCAGACCGACTTTCCAGTTGGTGTAGTCAGGCAGAGTAGCGCCGCTCTCGACGCTCTGGCTACCGACCGAGGCAGTGGCCGACAGGCCGAATGGGCCAAACTTGGCACCAGGGATTGGAGCTGACACGGCAGCTTCATAATACCAATAGGATGGGCCATTCTTGCCATATTCTGGGGAATAGAAGACCGAACCGGTCAGCGAAACGCCAGATTCAGTTGCGATGGTGCCAGCAACCTTGCCTTCATAGATTAGAAGGTCGCTTTGTTGAGGATAGGTATAAGCCAGAACGCCGATGTCGAGGGTTACTGGGCCAACTTGGGGCTTGTAACCAGCATAGAGGTCGACTTCCAGATTGGCCTTGCTGCCAAAATCAACGTTCGACAACCAGGTGCCGACATAGAAGGAACCAGCCGACAGGTCTACGCCGCCGAAAACTTGGCCGGTGTCGTCGGCGTTTTGGTTCACACCACGGAACTGGTAGCTAGAAGCCACACCAACGTTCACCGAAGTGGTGGTTTCTTGAGCGGAAGCGACGGCGGGAGCGCCACAAACCAAGGCGGTAGCCAAAAGGAGTGCTTTAAGTTTCATGTTAGTCCCCTGTGGAAGCCGCGGAAGGTGCGACCCCTTATAATGTTCATTCGCCTGTTTGACGAAGTTTGAGCTTCGCCGCTATGACATCAGCGCAACACCTCGTTTGCAATCGCACTGGACACTTGGCGGACGCGATCAGCCGCGTCGTGCATCTTCCTTAAGCATAAAACATCAAAAAATGACTAATAATCGTGCGGTCACTTATGTCGGTGCACGGATGCTTGCGCCGAGATGGAGTCCGGCGTCCGCAAGAAGGGTCTCGCCCGTGATATGGCGCGAAGCGGAGGAGCAGAAGAAAGCAACGGTGTCTGCAATATCATCCGGACCCGACGCAACTTGCAAAGGGACTTGTTTCTTTACGTTTTCTCGGATTCTGGCGGTGGTATCTTCGCCAAATGCATCGGTGAACCAGCGTGTATCAATAAAGCCTGGACAGACAGCATTGACGCGAATCGCAGGGGCCAATGCGCGGGCGAGGGATTTTGTCATGGTATTGAGGGCCCCCTTGGTTGCGGCATAGGCAACCGACGATCCAATCCCGATCACGCCTGCGATGGACGAAATCATGACCACAGAGCTGGCGTTCTGGGTTTTGCTATAGGCTGCGTGCAATAAGGGCTTTGCAGCCCGAACCATCATAAACGGGCCGACCGTATTGACTTCATAAAGATGGAGGAAGTCAGCGGCCTCCAAAGCATCCATATCGGCATGGTTCGGTGCGTGCTTGGTTGTGCCAGCATTATTGACCAAAATATCGACTTGGCCCCAGTCCTCGGCGGCGGCTGCAATCTTGCGGCAATCTTCGTCACGCGCGACATTACCTTGGACGACCCGCACGTCGTGGGCACCAGCGGCCAAACAAGCCTGCGCTGTAGCTTCACATTCGGCTTGGCTCTTGGAGTAATTGAGAATGATCCGCGCGCCAGAGGTCGACAGCTTGAGCGCGGTGGATGCCCCAAGCCCGGTGGCGGAACCCGTAATGATTGCGACTTTATCTGCAAAACTAGTCATAGTTTAAAATCCCTTGGCTTCGGCAAGCGCGGCCCGATATTCGGTTTCAAGTCGGTCGATCAGGTCCTTGACTGGCAAGGTGTCATGGATCGACCCGACGCCTTGCCCAGCCGACCAGATGGTGGACCAAGCTTTGCCGGCATTGAGTTCTTCGCCCAAATCAACATGGGTCTTCGGCTCCATCGTTACCGGGTCGAGACCATTCTGGAGGAGCGACGGAATAAGGAAATTGGCCGGAATGCCGCTGATCTTCGGCGTATAGACAATGTCCGCAGCGTCGCTGTCCTCGATCATCTGTTTATAATCGTCTTGGCCGCGGCTTTCGTCGGTCGCGATGAAGCGTGTGCCCATATAGGCCAAGTCTGCGCCCAACATCCGGGCGGTCGCAACATGGCGACCGGTCGACATGACCCCAGACAGGGCAATGCAGGTGTCTGGAAAGGCTGCGCGCAATTCGGTGACCAGCGCGAAGGGCGACAACGTGCCCGCATGGCCACCAGCCCCAGCGCAAACGGGGATCAGGCCATCAACACCGGCCTCCATCGCCTTTTCGGCATGCTTCATATTGGTGACATCATGGAACACCAAACCGCCGCCGTCATGGATTGCTTGAACTACATCCTTGACGGCACCCAGCGACGTAATTGCCAGCGGGATCTTCTTATCGCTCGAGATTTTCACGTCGGCAGCCAAGCGCGGATTGGTTTTGTGCACGATTAAATTCACACCAAATGGCGCGTCGTGTGGCGTCAAAGCGGCTTGGATGAGATCAAGCCATTCAGCATAGCCTTCACTGGTGCGCTGGTTGAGGGCGGGAAACGTGCCCAAAACGCCGGCCTTGCAGCAAGCCGTGACCAATTCCGGGCCGGACACAAGAAACATGGGCGCGGCCACGATGGGCAGGCGCAGTCGCCCCTGAAATGCTGTTGGTAAGGTCATAGGCGATGCTCCCCCGATTGTTCTTGCTTCGCCAATGTCTTGGCCAAGCCTGACTGGAAGGTCAAGCCTGAATTGGGCAGGGTCCCCGATCCAGTTTAAGGCCTTGATTTTTGTGCTTGGGCTGCTTTGTCTTCTTCTAGAGTGGGAATGAAGCCCGGGCCGTTACGCGACCGGTCAAGCTGGTCCAATTCCTTGAGCATATCTGCGTTCGTTGCGGACTCGAAGAAGCGGGTAGCCATATCGGTCATTTGGCCGACGGGCAGCGTGGCTTTCACATTAAGCTTGATTGGTACGCCAGACAGGACTTGTGGATTGGCACCAACCAGAACAACACCTAACGTCAGCTCGCCCGTAATGCGACCGTCAACCGTGATGACATCAATCTCATACTCAATGCCTGCGAGGGCTTGCGCCGCGATTTCTGCGGGGGTTGGTTCTTTAGGCGCAAACCATCTTTGATACCACGGTAGCTTCTTGGGTGGCTTTTGGGGATCAGAGCCTGGGATCGGCCCGGTATAGCGGATTTTTCTGCCCCCATCGCGCGCCTGTAGCCTGCCGCCGACAATCTCAACACTGCCGTTGCGCGCTTCAATCGGGAAGACGCCCGACACCCTGCCATCAATCTGCAGGTTCGGGATTTTGGTTAGTCCCAAAAATCTGGCCAGGTCGACATCTTCAACATCGACCGCAAAGGCTTGGTCGGCGTCGCGGAAGGTCCAGCTTGCTGGGCGGACAGATAGTCTGCCATCGGCGAATGGCCAACTGGCATCGGTTAATTGCAAGGTATTATCGCCGGGCAAAGCGAAGACCACATTGACATCTTCAATCGGTATGCCCGGATCAAACTGCGCGACGGTAAAGCTTTGCTGGCCTGCTGAGCGCACTTTCAACAAGTCGTCGAGCGAAAAGTCACCTGTCAAATTGGTCACTTGGCCAAGCAAGGTCAAGAAGTCGAGATTGGCCGTCGATAATTTGGCGTCTGACACAGTCGTCTGATTTGGTCCCCAAGCCATGGAGGCTGATCCGGAGACATCGCCGACCACATCCAGGATCACCCCTTGCAGTGGGGGAATGATGTCATCGGCATCAAGTGGACGATTCCACTGTTTAACCATGCCAGAGGAATCCTTTGGCATTTGACCAAAAGAGATCGTCTCCGCCAATGCGTCCAAGCGGCCAAGGCCAGTTTCGGCATTATGGTTCAAGATCGCGCGCGCTAAAAAGGCCCCGGAATCCGCCAGACTGATGTCACTTTGAATGTCGATTTGGCTACCATTAATGGTGCCTTCGCCGGTGAGCGACAGCATACCAAAGCGGGCAGGGCGCTCAACCTGCTGGCCGTTCTCATCTAATGCTGGGAAATAGGCTGGCACATCCCGCACGAGGAGGTTTTCAAACGCAAGGTCGCCCACAAGGCCGGTGCGTCGAGCTTGTAGATCGGCAGTCGCGGTTCCTGAAATTTGGACAGGAAGGCCCTTGGCACGCAGTCCGGCCAATTGCCCCCGTAACGTCATGCCACCACTGTCCGGGGTTAGGCGTAACGACGAGTCTTGGGCATTAAGCTCTGCAAACCCGCCATTGGGCAGTTTGAACGTGTAGCCAACTTCTTTCGACGTCAGATCCAATTGCCAACCGCCTGTGGCCGATGGTTTAAAATCACCACGGATGGCACCCAGGCGCAGCGACCTGCCATCTTCTAGCGCCCCCAGTCGTAATTCTAAGGGCTCAAATCTAGCGTCTGCAAAGAGGACGAAGCCAGTGCTGTTTAGGCTGGCAAATCGTTCGAGACGATCTGGGCAAAAACTTGCTTTGACGGGCCCGACAGTGGCATCGCCCGGAAAGCGGCCTTGTTCAGCAGAAACCGACAAACAGCTATCGCCCCGGACCAACATCCCCAGCCCGTCCTCGGAGGGTATAGCTTGCAACGGCCCACTAACCCGCAATCCCTCAATAAAGCTGTCGCCAGAGGTCAGGGAAGCTGCGGTGGCACGGATGGAAGCATTGGCCTGCCAAGCAGGCGCTTGGCCTTGGCCCGCGCTCAATCGGAACGGCAATTCAGCCCGCACGTCATCTATCAGGGTTTCATCAAAGGCTAAGGTTGAGGCAACGAGGGAAGCTTGCCCATTTGCTTCAACAGATCGGCCGTCACCGCGCGCGATGATGGGCATTTTTAGAACGCCTGCGCGCACGCCAAATCCTTGTGCGCTCAGACGGTCTACAGATCCATCAAAGGTCAGATTAGCATCCCAGTTGGCAAGGTCCGCCAAGCTAAGCCCATCTAAGCCTTGCCTTGGCCGCGAGGCGCTTGGCAAAGTGCCTGCGCGCGCCCGGCCCTTTAGCCGCCCGGTCAGGTCAGCCACATTTAAATCCGGTGAGCGAAATCCTGCCACGCCAACTTGGCCATCAAGATCAATGGTCCAGATCGTGTTCGCGCGGGTAGCTTTGGCATCAATTGCCAAGCGGCCTTGTCGCGCGCCGGGACCGCTTTTGCCAAAGCCTTCAACCGGCCCAGCAAGGGACACCAACAAGGTTCGTCCATCGCCACGGACCTGACCAGTTAGCTTGGCCCTTCCAGCGCCGAGGCCGAGGCCTGCAGCGCCTGCCTGCGCGGTAATTTCTAAGGTGCCACGTCCAGCGCCGACTGGGACCTCGCCCGTCTTAGCTGCCAAAGACACGTCCTTCATTTGGCCTGATATCAGAAGCCCCGACGTGCCGCCGGGCACAGGAATTTTTGTGAGGCTAAAGTTGCGCGCGGCCAAGGTCCAGCCCGACGGGTTCCAGCTAAAATCTTCTAACCTCCCTTGGCCCCTGCCAGAGTTGGGCGCTTGAATGGCAAAATCACCAGCGCCGAATGCCTCCATCGGTTCCGCCTCTGACTTGGTTAAGTCGAAGCGGACTAAGGGTGGCCGTTTAGGGTCAGGAACAAAGCTCAGCTTAGGCCCGGAGCGCAGGGCAAGGTCGACCGGTTCACTCAGGCGCACTTCCGCTTTCTTGGGACCATAGACAAAGCCAAGCCCGGCTTTGCCGGACACAGGATCAGCGGTAGGGGTGGTCGATGGCGCGACTAAGTTCGTCCAAACTAATTGGGTTTGGCCCTCCCAAACCGCCTCTGGAGCCTGCCGCAGATCTTTCAATACCGCTTCTACAAAGCCTGTAATCTCTGCGCTGCCGGCCTGCCAACCCAAGGCTGGGGCAGTCAGAAGTTTTGCGCCGCTACCTTTCACATCGAGGCGAGTGAGGCCTGTCTTCGTGCGGGCGGTCGAAAAATCTACGCTTAGATTTTGAAGTGTGCCTTGGGGGGTTTGAACGGACTTGGCCTCAAGTCGGCCGATCAACGTGCCAAATCCCGTTTCAGACCATTGGCGACTTCCCGAGACCTGATGCTGCCATTGGCCAGTGCCACCTTGTAACAGGGGGTATAGTAGCTCAGAAGTTTGCAGGCGCGCTTTTTGAGCCTTAAGCGCAATCGCGCGCGTTTCCACCCGCGTGCCGCCTTTCCCATCGAGGACCACAAGCGCTTGTGCCACCCCTGCGATGGTGTCGACTTGCATGTCACCCCAGCGATAGCTTTGCCCGTCAGGCTGAAGCGCCAAGCCGATCTGGGTTGGGCTTTGCTGGCCGTCCTCGTCCTCTTGCCCCGGTATCAGAGCGAGCCCAAAGGCTAAAGGGCGATCACCGGGTACGGCGGAGACTTCTTTGGGCAGATTGACCAGCATCTGAGCCCGCCAACCCTGCTGGTCGCCCCCTCTGGCTTGAATGCGTGCTTGGCCCCGGCCCATGGGGCTATCAAAGCTCAATAAGGTATCGTGCAACACCACATCGACGAGGCGAACTTGGCTTGGCTTGTCTGATGGGATCAAGAAGGGCTTCAAGGCACCAAAGTCAAGCTCGCCAGCCTTGGTCATGCCAATATGGAGTTTGGCACCATGTGCCTCCAAGCGATCAATGATCAGACGGCCGCTTTTGAGATCAACGTGCCATCTCAACGTCGCCATCGGCAGAAGTAAAGTGGGGTCTGCCGCAGGGCCTAACCGTAAATCGCGGACCATTGCCTGATTAACTGATAATTTTGTGAACGAAATCCCACCTTCGATTCCACGCTGACGCAGAAGCGACTGAACACCTGATTCCGCCAGATCGGTCCGCCAGATCCAGCCCAAACCCGCAGCGGTAGCGAGACCGATGATTCCAAGGCCCCAAAAGAGCGACGTTCCACGCAGATAAGTTTTACGACTCAGATGGTTAACTTTGTTAACACTTGGAGTCCCAGTCTCAGACTTCGGGTCATCATGAGGCGGGACTTGGTCATTCATACAAGCTCTATACCCTGCTCCGGTCGGTTTCTCGACCCCCCAATTATAGGCACTTCAACCTGTACCAAACTGCGATCAAAAGTGTTCAAAAAGAGGCAAATGCAGGGGCAAAACTTGACGCATACTGAGGTCAGGGGTTGCTCTGTGCTGAAACTTGTGTATTTCAGGCCACACAATAAGAAAAAAAACTGCGAAAGTATGGTTAAACGGGGCGGGTTCTACACCCGATCTTAATCCGTGAACGGCATGTTTGGTGCTCGTAGCGGCTAAAGGGGTTAGCTTTTGAGACACACGACCAATCGTCGCGCTGCCTTCAATCTCGCACTCAAGCTCAGCTTGGGATGTGCGATCGGCTTCATCGCCTCCGCTGGAAACTTCCACACCGCGACAGCTCAAAATGCTAATCTTGAGCATATGGCGTTTGCTGCTGGCACGGGTCAGTCCGATCGTCAAACGATCTCGATCCGCAGCGGTGAAACACTCGAACAAGCCCTGATCCGTGCCGGTGCGATGCGCGATGATGTCGCCAGCGCCGTGCGTTCTTTAGCCCGCAGCCTTGATCCGCGCGATATCCGCCGCGATGACAAGGTGACTGTCTTCATGCAGCCAAGTGCGGGCGGCAATCGTTTGGCTGGTTTCAATCTCGCCAGTGGCGCAGAGCGTTCTGTCACCGTAACGCGCGGCATCGACAATGTGTTCCGTGCGCGTGAGATGACGACCAATATGCAGCGCAAGACTTTGCGTATTGCAGGCGTGATTGGCCAGAACGGTTTGGTTAATGCGGTGCGCGAATTGGGCGCGCCGGACCGCGCCGCTGATTCCATTGCTCAAGCCTTTGCCTATGACGTCGACTTCGAGCGCGAAGTTGCGCCCGGCACTGAGTTTGAACTGATGTACGACCGGGTGTCGGATTTGCGTGGGCAAGTGGTCCGCGAAGGTGAGCCTGTTTTCGCCCGGATGACAACAGCAGGTGGCCGCACCATCCAATTATACCGTTTTCAGCCTCCAGGCTCTGTATCGTCGGACTGGTTTGACGCCGCTGGCCGCTCTGCTCGTAAGTTCCTGATGCGGACGCCGATCAACGGTGCCCGCCTGACCTCTGGCTATGGCAGCCGTGTTCATCCCGTTTTGGGCTATACCAGAGTTCATGAAGGCGTGGACTTCGCTGCACCAATCGGCACGCCAATTTTGGCAGCTGGTGATGGCGTTGTAACCCGCGCTAGCGCCATGGGTGGCTATGGCAATGTGGTTGATATTTCCCATGATGGCACGTGGTCGACCCGTTATGGCCATATCTCGCGCTTTGCAGCTGGCTTGCGCCCCGGTAACCGGGTGAAGCAAGGGGATGTGATTGCCTTCGTCGGCAATACAGGTCGCTCGACCGGTCCGCATTTGCATTTTGAAGTTCGTCGCAATGGCCAAGCGATCAACCCACTGGGCGTGGGTGTTCCAACCGGTCAGGCTTTGCCGGCTGAGCAGTTGGCACGCTTTAACGCGTTCCGTGCCCGCATCGACTCCATGCGTCGTGACGCCATTGGCTCGACCTCGATTGCCCAATCGGGCTCCGGCACAACGCGCATCACCAACTAATATTCCCAGTTTTAAGGACTTCACGTGCGCGCCCCGGTTATTCCGGGGCGCTTTCGTGTGTTCGAAGATGAACCGCTGTGTATGGGGAAATTCATGGGGGGTTCACATGGGGATAGTCATGCTATGATTGTCTTACGGGATAGGCCCGTGCTGATAAGGAAGATCCCATGCGTCACAGTCTTCTTGCAATAAGCGTTGTTGGGCTGGCTGGCATTGCTGGCTGCACACCAACGATCCGTCTGCAAGTGCCCGACAAGCCGATCGAGATCAATCTGAACATTAATATGAAGATTGAGCAAAATGTGCGGGTGAAGCTGGAGCGTGAGCTCGACAAGGCAGCACAAGCAAATCCTGGCATATTCTAAGCCCCTGACAGAGGCGCGCCGCAAGACAGGTCGCGCTTTAGGAGAGTGATGGACATGAAACGCAACATTTTCACCGCCATGTTGGTCGCAGGCGCGCTGATTGCGACTTCTGCCGCAGCAATCGACAACAATGGACCGGTTGATAAAGCACTGGCTCAAGGCATCATTGGTGAGCAAGCGGACGGCTACCTAGGCTTTGTCCGCCCACCCACGGCGGCCCAAGCGGACCTTCAGCGTCGGATTAACGAGATCAATATTCGCCGTCGCGGTGTCTTCAATGAGGCAGCGAAGGTGAATGGCGAAACCGAAGATCGCGTTGCCTTGCTGTCTGCCTTGCGACAGATCACCAAAACCCCGAATGGGGAGTATTTTCAGGACACCACGCAGACTTGGTGTGTGAAGTCTCCTGAGTCCAAAGTGATGCAAGCGGATGATGATATTGTCGTCATTCGCTGTGCTCCCGTTTCTGAGGCGGATTAGGTCCGTGGCTGACGATTTGCCCCCTTTAGCTCCAAAGCCAGCGCCAGAGCGCCTGTCTGGCGGCGCTTGGCTGATCATTGTGTTTTTGGTCTTGCTGTTGATTGCTAGCTTTGCTGGATTGGTCTCGGTCTTTTTGGTCGGGCGGTTTCCGGTGATTTCCATGCATGGCTGGATCGCAATGGGACTGGGGACTGTTCTGTCTCTGGCGCTTGGATTTGGTTTGATGTGGTTGAGCTTTTATTCCTCACGACACGGCTATGATGATCGCGCAGATCCTGGTCGCAAGCGGCCGGAGTCGCATTAACGAGCCGCATTAAGGGGTGTGGAGGCCGAAATTTGGGCCTTGCACAGGCGCTATAAACTGGGCCAATCTGGCAACACGTGTCGCCCCGATGAGAAGGCGGCCAGTCAGGGAGATCCACATGCCAGCCGCTACCAGCTTTGAGACGATAACGTTAGAGATTGCAGACAAGATTGCTGTGATCACGCTCAACCGTCCCGACAAGATGAATGCCTTTACCGGTCAAATGATGCTGGACATGGTCGCAGCCTTTGATCTTACCGACGCCAATGACGATGTAGGTGCCGTAATTGTCACGGGGGCTGGACGGGCCTTCTGCGCCGGCGCAGACCTTTCTGCTGGCGCTAAGACGTTTGACTATGACAATCGCTCAGACCGCCCTGATAAAGAGGGTCTGGTTGATCTGGAGCGAATTCGGGATAGCGGTGGCCGCATGACCTTGCGGATGTTTGAAAGCCTCAAGCCAGTCATTGGCGCGATTAACGGGGCTGGGGTTGGCATTGGCGCGACCATGCAATTGCCGATGGATATTCGCATTGCCTCGAC
>Ga0247831_1003315_pt1 | contig 23818 bp, 17 predicted proteins | sample LaCruzMarch2015__9_FD_192406 | JGI IMG/M metagenome (GOLD analysis project Ga0247831, IMG submission 192406) | Freshwater microbial communities from meromictic Lake La Cruz, Castile-La Mancha, Spain - LaCruzMarch2015_1m | ecosystem: Environmental > Aquatic > Freshwater > Lake | place: Spain...
AAACATGCCGCGACAATCAGATATTGATGAAATACGATAGAAGTAAATAACATAATCCATGTTCCAAAATGACTGAAGGCATATAAGCCCAACAAAAACTGATGTTTGAATTGGTAGAACTTTCCTGTACTTAAATGCCTTGACTTTTGAAACGCCCATTCCTCAGTCGTTTTCTTCGGTTCTGAATAGGTAAAAGCATCAGGATGAATAACAATAGATGTATTCTTCGCTGTCGCTATTTGATTGATAAATAAATCGTCGTCGCCAGAAGTTATTTGATTGTGCGAAGAAAACCCTTTGTTTTGATTGAACAAGGTCTTAACATACGCCAAGTTGCGCCCTACACCCATATAGGTTAAACCTGCCAAGGCGTATGATAAATATTGCATTGCTGAATGTGCAGTTTCAAAGCGAATTTGTCGATTGAGACTACCTGAATACTCGACGTAAGGACTATAACCAAGAACAATTTTTTTAGTATCTGAAAAACCTGCTGCCATTAGCGACAACCATTTATCACTAGCTGGAATACAATCGGCATCGGTCAATAGCATATGTTCGTTTGCAGCTTGTTTGATCCCCATTGATAGTGGAAATTTTTTGCCCGGAATCAACTTTGCATCTTGCGTCAAATGCAAGACAGACAAATGCGGGTATTGCTCTTTCATCCGATTTAGCAAATAAAAGGTATCGTCTTGCGAATTGTGATTGACCACCAAAACTTCAAAATTGGGTTTGCCGTTTTTTAAATATTGCTGATCGAGCAATAAAGGTAGATTTTTTAGTAGATTTGCCTCCTCATTGAATGCACAAACAATAATCGAAACAGCTACTTGAGGCGAAGCATCAAGATTGTCTTTTGGTTTATAAAAAGCAAGTCGTGAGAATATAAATCCGAAATAACCTAATTGGATTAAAACAAAAAAAGTCAGTAGGCAAAAAACAATAAAATCGATAGATATAGGAGGCATAGCCTTCAAAAATAATACGAGAATATGGAATTTCAATTAATCGCTGAAGATAAAAAGTCGAAAGCCCGTGCCGGTAGGCTTATAACGGACCATGGAGAAATAGAAACACCTATCTTTATGCCCGTTGGAACTATTGGTACGGTAAAAGGTGTGACCCAAGAAAACTTACTGAATGATATCCAAGCACAAATCATATTGGGTAATACCTATCATTTATACCTTCGTCCGGGCACTTCTATACTAGAACAAGCAGGTGGGTTGCACAAATTCAATAATTGGCACAAACCTATACTGACAGATAGTGGCGGATTTCAGGTTTTTAGTCTCAGTACCATTCGCAAAATACGCGAAGAAGGAGTAGAGTTCCGTTCGCATATCGATGGTTCCAAATTGATGTTTACACCTGAAGGCGTCATGGATATTCAGCGTAGCATTGGTGCAGATATCATTATGGCATTTGATGAATGTACACCATATCCATGTGAGTATGATTATGCCGAAAAGTCTATGCAATTGACTCATAGATGGCTCGCACGATGTGTAAAACACAAAAATGAATCAACACCGTTGTATGATTACAACCAAAGTTTGTTCCCCATAGTACAAGGTAGCACTTATAAAGATTTGCGAATACAAAGCGCCGAATTTATAGCAAGCATGGAATGCGATGGCAATGCCATAGGCGGTCTGAGTGTAGGCGAACCCGCAGAAAAAATGTATGAGATGAGCGAGCTGGTCTGTTCGATATTGCCAAAAGACAAACCACGTTACTTGATGGGGGTAGGAACGCCTGCAAATATACTAGAAAATATAGCATTAGGTATTGATATGTTTGACTGTGTCATGCCAACTCGAAATGGTCGAAACGGTATGTTGTTTACCACGCATGGTATCATCAATATCAAAAACAAAAAATGGGAAAATGACTTTAGCTGCTTGGATGATGGCTTAGAATGTTTTGCAAGCTTAAATTATACCAAGGCATATTTGAGGCATTTATTTTCTGTCAATGAATTATTGGGATTGCAATTGGCGAGTATTCAAAATTTGGCCTTCTATCTACACTTAGTCAAACAAGCTAGAACGCATATTATAGCAGGCGATTTCTCAGAATGGAAGGACCGTATGGTAAAGCAAACTAGTGAGCGATTGTAAGAAACAAACTATACTTATCAGTTTAATCAGCAGACTCTCTTTTTATTCTTTAAATTTTGTACATTCGAATTCAATTTTTAATTTTATGTTTAAAATCATACCATATTCCATTGTACTTTGTTTTGCTGTAATAAGCATGAGTTTTTCATCTGACAAACAAGCGTATTCGATCTATGAAATCAATGGCAAGGTTTCAAACTATACAAGATTGCTCGAGCGACTCAATGAAGCAGATATCATTTTGTTTGGTGAATTGCACAACAACCCTATTGCACATTGGCTCGAATATGAAATCACAGCAGATTTGGTGGAATTTAAAAAACAGAATCTTATACTTGGTGCCGAGATGTTTGAATCCGACGATCAACTTATCCTTAATGAATATTTAAATGGTTTTATCTCTGATAAAACCTTTAAAGATGAAGCCAAAGATTGGCCAAATTACACCACAGATTACAAGCCGCTTTTGGATCTTGCGAAGAACAATAAACTTGAATTTATTGCTACCAATATTCCTCGTCGTTATGCCAATATGGTGTTTAATAGAGGCATAAAATCACTTGATAGTATAAGTGATGAAGCAAAACAATGGATTTGTCCATTGCCTTTCGCCTACGATTCAAATCTTGCTTGTTACAAAGAAATCAGCAAAGCCACAGGCGGTCATGGCGGTGAAAACCTTAAACTATCTCAAGCGAGCAAAGATGCAACAATGGCGCATTTTATTCTCAACCATTTCAAAACAGATTATACATTTATTCATTATAATGGCTCTTACCACAGCAACAATTATGAAAGTATTGTTTGGTATTTAAGACAGTCGAATCCGAATTTAGACATTGTAACAATCAATACAATCGAATCAGATTCTATTGAATATTTTTCTACAAGAGCCAAAGGTAGCGCAGACTATATTATTCAAATTCCATCATCTATGACAAAAACATACTAATTCTATTATTGTATGAAAAGTAAAATATCTACATTTTTATTCGTGCTTTTTCACCTTTGTTTGATTTATGAAACAAGGGCTCAAGATGCTTCAAGTTATATTCAAAAACATCTGATAGCTATAGGTGGAGAGGAAAAATGGCTAAAAATAAAGTCCTTGCAAATAGAAAGTACTACCGAAAACGAAGGTGTCATAATTTCTAGTAATGTTCATTTTCAATATCATAAAAACTATAGGCAAGATATTCATTACATGGGACGAACTGTTTCTGACACATCAAAATCCTATTTCATTTTAGTCAATGAAACAAAAGGATGGAAATACCTCCCCGACAATTTAAAACCTAAAGTTTTGTCACTTGATTCAAATGAGGCTAATCTTTTGATTCACTCCTCCGAATTAGATGATCCTTTTGTGCAAGCTACCCAAAACAATACGCGTATATCTTTCATGAATGAAGAGTTTTTTAACAATAAAAATTACATTAAATTACTCATTCAATGCGAATCTGGCAAACAAGAATATTGTTATTTAGATCCAGAAACATGGTTGATATTTATGCGTACAACAATCAATAGTGCGTCTGAAGATATGCGTACTTATCTCGAGTACCAAAAACATAAAGATGGTTTTTTATTTCCCAAAAAAGTCATTACCGCAGAAGGAACAAAGACATATAATACGATCATTGTGAATCCAACCTTCAAAAAAGATCAGTTTAAATTACCTATTTCATCTGCCATAAATTCTAAAGAATAATACCACCAATTATATGCTATTTAAAATAGCATTTAAACAGAAACTAGATTGCATAATAATTTAATATTTGTATGCAAGAAAAACTTGTTTAAATAATTATTATATATATAATTGTTAACGTTATGTAAATGCAAAATTGCTAAATACGTTATAAGCATTTTCATCGTTTAGTATAAAACAAACCAAACATGCAAAAATTTACACCTAATGATTTATTACTTTATGTTTTAAATGAGCTTGATCAGGATACTCATCAAGCTATACATCAAGCTAAACTTGACAACCCCATCTTGTCAAAAGAAATTGAAGAATTACAATCAGTAATTCAAGATATTTCTAATTATAACTTGGCACCTCATCCAAAATCTATGGAAATAGTACTTCAACGGCTTAATATTGGTCAGAATATAGAAATTCTATAGAAACTCGCTACACCAACTCGCCGCGTAACGTACCTGAAGAACAGTCTGTGATGCGAACTTTCACATAGTCGCATTTTTGATGATTTCCTTTAGGAAATATAACCATTTTGTTAGTGTCTGTCCGACCGCAAAGTTCATCTTTACTCTTTTTAGATTCACCTTCAACTAATATGGTATGTATTTTTCCCACATCATTTTGGTTACTTTTCAAACTATATTTTCTAAACAAAGTAATAATTTCACTCAATCTGGTATTTTTCAAATCTTCGGGCACATCATCTGTATATCGTCTTGCAGCTAAAGTACCCGGACGTTCACTATAAGCGTACATATACGCTAAATCAAATTTACAGATTTCCATTACATCTAAAGTCTCATGATGGTCTTCATCTGTTTCGGTACAAAAACCAGTAATGATATCAGTGCTAATTCCACAATTAGGAATAATTTCTCTTATACGTGCCACCTTGTGCAAATACCATTCTTTGGTATAAGTTCGATTCATAAGTTGTAAAACTCGCGTGCTTCCACTTTGTATTGGTAAATGAATATAATTACAAATATTTTCGTGTTTTGCTATAGTATACAACACATCATCAGTTATATCTTTTGGGTGCGATGTACTGAAACGTACACGTAACTCAGGATGAATTAATGCTACCATTTCTAACAATTGAGCAAATGAAACATATTCATTGTTAGATTCATTTTCCCATCTGTAACTATCTACATTTTGTCCTAAAAGTGTTACCTCTCGATATCCTTGTTCGAAGAGCACTTTAGCTTCTTCTAATATAGAAGTTGCATCCCTGCTTCGTTCTCTGCCACGGGTAAAAGGCACAACGCAAAAACTACACATATTGTTACATCCTCTCATAATACTGACAAAACTGCTTACGCCATTGTCATCCAATCTTACAGGGCTAATATCGGCATAAGTCTCCTCTCTACTCAATAATACATTCACACCCTTTTGCCCACTGACCGCTTCTTCTATCAATGTAGGTAAAGTTCTATAAGCATCAGGGCCTATAACTAAATCTACAAGTTTTTCTTCTTCTAACAATTTTTCTTTTAGTCGTTCAGCCATACAACCTAATACACCAACTAACAATGAACGTTTACGCTTTTTTAATCCTTTAAAATGTATTAATCTATTACGAACTGTTTGTTCTGCTTTATCACGAATTGAACATGTATTTAATAATATTAAGTTAGCTTCTTCAAGAATTTTGGTAGAACCATATCCTTCATTGTGCAAAATAGAAGCGATGATTTCACTATCGTTAAAATTCATAGCACAACCATAGCTTTCAATAAAAAATTTCTTTTGTGCAGTTTGATTAATAGTCGATTCCAAAGCTGTTCCTTGCTTTGATTCGTCTTGAAATTTAGAATGAAGTTCTAACATATTAAAATTATCGTTATTGTACAAATATATTGAAAAGAAAGGAATCACATTCAAAAACAAATCAACTAACCATAAAAAATGCCACCTAAAAGGTGGCATTTGATAATATTTAGATTTGTTTTAATATACCCAAAGATCATGTTCTTTGTTGAATATTTTCTCACGAATTTCTTCAGATTCATACAAACGATCAACACCACTTTTGTAGTTTTTGATATCGTCTTGTAAAGGATTGTTCATTGTAGATTTATAGATATAACTTGAGAACATACGTTTTTCAAAGAAATCATCCCACGTAATACGATATACATCATTCTCAGGATTGTATACTTCGTATTTTACGTTTGTGTTGCGCAACTCTTCATAGTGCAACCAAAACATTGGTAATGATAAACGATAAGATCCATCTTCATTGAAACGATCGATATATGGTGCTATACCAATGATACGAACAACCATACGGCCTAAATTTTTATCAAAAATCCATTGTTCTTTTAAACGAAATTTAGAAATCGCATCTGGATTGAAACTTTTATTTATGATTTTCATTTGAAGTTCACCAGTAACTGTTTCTATGTAAGTAGTATCAGGTTTACCAACAACTAAAGCAAGAACTTCTTCAATAGTCATAGGAGTAGTAAATCGATCATCTTGGAACGCAGTTACTTTTGCTTTTTTAATAGCATACATCAATATCTCAATATACATACCACCGCCACTATATTCATCACCAGGATATTTAAAGGGCAAATTTTGTTTTGTACGTGTATCGATTTCTCTCCAAACCCATTTAGACCAAAGTACATCTGCTTCACGAACATGTTGCCATGGCGTCAAGTAGTTATTGTGATCAACTTTATCTATAGCGCCATCTTTACGCAAAGAAGGTTTCCAAGAGTCATTCACAGCATTTGCAGCAGCGGCTGCAGAAGGGTCAGCATTCATACCTGGAGGAGGTGGAACACCTGGTTGAGCTATTGCAGCAGCACAAGTAAAAAAAGCTGCAGAAAAAATCAATTTTGTTTTATTCATTACTCCCATAGTTGTAGAAGATTAATTAGTTTTAGTTGTTACAAATAAAGGCAATAGAACCAATTGAACGAGTTTGTTTATCAGGACCTACTGCTTTTATGTTCTCGAAAAATATTTTATCACCAACCTTTAGTTTACTTAATATATCATTAACTGGTCCATTTGCATTTGGTCCTGTTAGATATTGAGAAGAAGATTGAGCCTCCATTGGATCACCTCTACGTGGTAAATACGTAACAGTATACGAAGTTACAACAAATTTAGCATCAAAATCAAAGTTATCCAATTTAGCAAAAATTGCTTGCTGTGCTTTTAATTCATTAACAGCAATAGAACCTCCACGTTTGTTGGCTATTGATGGATAAGGATCAGGAATACGTTTAACACGATATTCGTATGTACCAAACGATTTTGTTGTTCCATCAGATAATGTAGCAGATAATGTAATTTTTGCTTTTGCTCCTGGTGTAGTTACATTTACTTCATACTTGTTAACACCTGCTGCAGGTGTTGGCGTTAAGGTACAATTCTCTGAAGTATACTTAATATTCCCTGCTGGTACTCCTGATGCAGAAAAAGTAATAGGATTAGGTACACCTATGTAAAATACATTCATTTTATCCAACGAAATACTTGCTTGAGCTTCACCTACATAGTATTTGAACTCTTTAGTATATGACATGGGTTTTTGTGTATTTGGATCAACAAATGAAGCAGAAAAAATAATCTTTTGTTCACCTTTACCAGATGCAGTTGTGTTAAAAGATGCAATACCTTTATTTATAGCAAGGTTTTGACCACCTGCACGTATTGATAAATTTTTAGAATTTTGGTTAAACGCACCTAGCATTGCATTAACTTGGATTTTTTCACCCGGTAATAAATATGTATTTGGAGACGAAACCATTAAATCATAAGTATCAAATACAATGGTTTGACTACGTTGTTCTCCAAATGCTTTAGCCCATAAAAAATCCATAACTATTGATTGTGAGTTTTTTACGTCATTGATGTATTTATCCATGATTGTAACAGCTCCTACTGCAGGAACCATATGAAAATTTGCATAACTCCAATCACCGTCTGGATTACTTTCAGTTTTCTCGGAAGATAAATCAATAGGTAACAATTTTTCGATACTTTCATTCTTCGAAACTAAACTCATAGCCTCATCACCTGTTGGAACCAAAGCTGCAATATCAGTTAAGAATTTTTGTAATTTACCTTTCATTTCAACTCCTTTTTTATCCCCTTCTATCATCACATTAGTAGCAGCGTCCAAATCATCTTCACGCAATAACAATGAAGGATTTTGAGGATCCATTCCACCTGATTTTGTTATAATCATTTGTTTGTAGGCTAATAATTCTTTCTCCATTTGATCACCAATAACTACTGTTTGTTTTGCTAGCGCTAAGAAATCTTGTACTTTTTTATACTTTACTGGATTCGCTTTGATTTTGTCATCTTCTAATGCTTCTTCGAAATTCTTGATCGTTGATACATTTTTCTTTGAAATATTCGTACTTGAACTATTGATACTTTTATCAACAATTTTAAATGCATTAAGGATCTCGTTCGATACATTCATGGCCAACAATGCTGTTAACACAAGATACATCAAATTAATCATCAACTGCCTCGGTTCTTTAGGTATAGACATCCTTTCTTAATATTTGTTTTACTTAATAAATAATTTCGTTTTGAATCGTTGGTTTATGATTAACGACCTTGCATGGCGCTAAGCATATTACCATAAATTTGATTCAACGTACCTAAGTTTTTAGCTAACATTCCAATTTGTTCTTTCGCTCTGTTAGCATCATCAGCACTATTTTGCATAGCTTCAGAAGCATTTACTAAGTTACTGTAGAATTTGTTCATTGCTTTCAAGTGATTGTTTGCGTCTTGCAATTCAACTTCATAAATTTGGTTTAAAGAACCTAAATTCTTAGTCAAAGTAGTTACTTGAGTGTGGAATTTAGCTGTTTCTTCAGCTGCATTATTGAATGAAGCCAATGTATTTGTAGCTCCCATGAATGTATCTTTCATTTGACCTAGTGCTGTAGATGCTTCTTTTGCTTTTGCTGAATACTCATTTGTAGCAGCAGTTACATTAGCGATATCTTTAACTTGATTTACAGTTTCACCAAATTTTTGGAAATTTTCGTTCAACCGCTTCAAGTTTGCAGGATTAATATTAGCCTCTTCAAGCATTTTGTCCATAGAAGCAGTTGCAGATGCACCTGATCCAGACCCTCCAACTCCAATTGGAGTTGGTTGAAATTTAATCCCTTTTTTGTATGCTTCTACATGTGGATTTTCGTCCAATCCTGGGTAATATTTTTCCCAATAGTAATCTTTGTGTGGAGGCAATATCCCTAACATCGCAAAGATGAAAGCTTCAGTACACATACCAATAATCAAGGCAGTACCTGCCCAAGGCCAGTGTTGAAGCTTAGCCAACGCTCCGATCAATACTACTGCTGCACCAAGACCAATGATTAAGTTTTTAATGTATTTACCTGAAGTTGTTTCAAAAAATAAGGATATTGATTTCATATTTTTTTAATTATTTTAGTTTTTTGTTAAATTTTAGGGGTTTATTTATTTTCTTTTAGGCGATTTGTTTGTCAAAGCAGGTGCAATATATTGTACCATACATCTAAAACCGATATAAGCTTTTGCTGTGTCAGCAAATTCATAATCACGTGAACTAACTTGTAAGAAGCTAGCTACATCTTTCCAGCTACCACCACGAGTTGTTTTACGTTTCCACCATGTTGGATCTGATTCTTTAGCTTTGCTACGTATCATAGGTGACATGTCAGATACATTATTATAAGTACTTACTTCATAAGGAGAAATTGTCCACTCAGCAACGTTGCCACTCATATTATATAAACCATAATCATTCGGCCAATAAGCGTCAGCACGAACTGTATACAAACCACCATCAGCGCTATAATTACCACGATTAGGTTTGAAGTTAGCTAAATAACAACCTTTTTTGTTTACGATATAAGGACCTCCCCAAGGATATGGAGATTGTGTGCGACCACCACGAGCAGCCCACTCCCATTGTTCTTCTGTTGGTAATCTGAACTCACCTTCAAGATACATTTTCTTAGAATCTCTGAATGCTCTAAAATAATTTGTTCTCCAATTACAGAAAGCTTGTGCTTGATACCAGTTAACTCCTACAACTGGGTAGTTGTTAAATGATGGGTGCCAAAAATATTGGTGTGCAATTGGTTCATTGTAAGAATATGAAAACATTTTCATCCAAACTGTGGTATCAGGATAAGCACCTACATCATATTTAACCAAATAGTTAGAACGTGTTTGTTGTTGACCAGGAACTGATTGACGAGCCATCAAATCATAATCAAAAGTTTCATAGTGATATTTCAACTTTGCATTGTCAAATTCTTTTTTACCCCAAATACTTTCTGAAGCTGGAACATAATATCCTGCCATTGCATCTTGAAGTTCTTCACTGTTCCATTTCAATTTCTTTTTCCAATCAATACTTTGAGAACCATCTTCGTTGTCCTTGTAGTCACCTAAAATTGAGTGTGCAGTAGAATCTCTAACCCAGTCAACATACTGACGATATTCAGCATTTGTGATTTCAGTTGCATCCATAAAAAATCCGATCATTTGTACAGTACGATTTTTTACATCGTTTGCATTTCTCATATCCTGATCGCTAGCTCCCATGTGCATTACACCTGAAGGAACCCAAGTCATGCCTACTGGAGCAGGTGTAGTCCCATTGATTTTGTGCGTTGTACCAACCACTTGGCCAGTATTTCCTCCACTACCACAACCCCAAGCTGTCACTATTAATCCTAGTGCAAATAATCTTAACGAAAATTGTTTCATCATAGTCCGTTTATTGTTTTTATACAAGAGTGCAAATATATTAAAAATATTTGTTAACTTAAATACCAGCACAATATATGCACGATATTTTAATTCTTATATAAAAAGTTTAAAAAAATATTTTTTTATATTATAAATCAGGTGAATTAGAAAAAAGTTTGTGCAAATGTCCTTTTCACTGAAATCAAGTGCCAAATAATAAAAAAAATGCCACATTACAAAATATTATGCTAAAAAATTAGCGCTATGGCTTCATCTATTTTTGTAATTGGTTTGTGACATACTTGATTTTTGCAAATTACAATTCGAGTTTCCCCTTCTCGAGCTTGTTCGTTGACTTCTTTTGAATTTTTTCCTTTTTCTCCTGTTATCGAATATCTAACGTTGGGTTTATATCCTTTATTGTGCAATTGCATGACAATTTTAGACGCTTCTCCTCCATCTACTTTGACATCAACAACACCTACAAGTTTTACCTGCCACAAAGAACTCCATATGCCAAATGAACTTGGATGATGTTGACAATGATTTCGCATATAATCCAACATTTGAGCTGCTTTGAGTGACCATTCGAACATCTCTAACTGCGTAGAAAGTTGGTCTAAAACATTACAAAATATGGCATTCGGAGAAGGCATAGCCCCATCATATATCTCACGTTTGTTGATTTCAACTTGTTGAAATTGGTGGTTTGCAAAATCCAACAAAACGGAGTTTTCAGCCTTGAAATTTTGTAATAAATAATTTGTAATATCTTTCGAATGGTCTAAATAAATCGCATTTCCGGTTGCGTTTGCAAGTGAAATAAGTGCATCTGCTAAATAAGCCAAATCGTCTGCAAAAGCAGGTATTTTGGCTAATCCATTTTTGTATGTATGATAGAATAAATGCTCTTCTGACTTGAAATTTTCAAGCATAAAAATCATATTTTGCTCAGCAAGATCAATAAATGCATTTTCTCCGGTTAAAAGTCCTGCATTTGTTAATGCTTTATTCATTAAAGCATTCCAACCCAATAAAATCTTATCATCAGTCAAAGGTTTTATCCGTTTTGAACGAATTTCAAGCAATTCTTGTTTTATTCTAGGCAATTTTTCCAAAAAAATTGAGGAAACATGCTCTTTTGAAGCTGGTGTTTCGTGTAAAATATTGGTATGCTCCCAATTTCCTTCTTTTTTAAGATTAAAATAAGCTGCAAACTCTTCAAAATCTCCTTTCAAAAATTCTTGAAGCTCCTCATACGACCATGTGTAATATTTCCCTTCTACACCTTCGCTATCCGCATCTTGTGCAGAATAAAATCCAATTCCTTTATGCTTTTGATCACTAAAGGTCATTTCTCTTGTAAGCCATTCTACGATTTCTGTTATAGAATCTTTGTAAATTTGTTTTTTAGTGATTGAAAATGCAATGGCATATACTTCAATCAAAAGTGCATTGTCATATAGCATTTTTTCAAAATGAGGTGCCAACCAAAATTTGTCGGTGCTATATCGTGCAAAACCACCTCCAATATGATCGTAAATACCGCCCATGCGCATTTTGTCTAAGGAAAGCAGTGCTTGATGCAAGGACTCAGTGTTGCCAGCGAGTGCGTAATAATCTAAAAGTAATTTGATTGCGAATGTAGAAGGAAACTTTGGTGCCGTTCCAAATCCACCTTCTTGTTTATCAGCATGAGCGAGCACTTTCTCTAACAATTTACTCATATCCAGCTCAGGTAAGGCGTCATCGGCGATTGGATCTTTAAAATCAACCGTACCTAACTGAGAGGCAGTCAACAAATGATTGGTAAATTGAAGCGCTTGCTTTTCTACTTCGTCTCTATTCTGGGTAAAATATTGAGAGACATTGACCAAAATTTCTTTCCATGAAGCCCTGTTAAAAGCTCGAACTGGAGGAAAATAAGTTCCACCGTAAAATGGCTTTTTATCAGGAGTCAAAAAAACATTTAAAGGCCAACCACCCGAACCCGTCATAGCTTGTACGGCATCCATGTACATGTGATCCACATCTGGATATTCTTCTCTGTCTACTTTAATATTGATAAACAAAGCATTCATAAGCTCGGCCGTTTCCTGATTTTCAAAACTTTCGTGCTCCATGACGTGACACCAATGACACGATGAATAGCCTATGCTTACCAATATAGGTTTGTTTTCAGCTTGTGCTTTTTCAAATGCAGCATCACCCCAAGGGAACCAATGTACAGGATTCGAAGCATGTTGAAGTAGATATGGGGATGTTTCTTGACCGAGTAAATTCATCGTTTAAATGTGTTTAAAATGCAAAGAAAACACAATCGGTTTACATACTAGTTTCTTTTACCTATACCATATAAAATGTAAAAGTTAAAATCAAAAGCTGTGTTTTTATCTCCACGACCATAACCAGCCAAATAGGAAGGCGGTAGCAGTTCAAACCGTTTAGGATTTAAAAAGGTTTTAGCACGAACATTCCAACCCGCAAAAATATTTTTATACAACTCCACCCGAAACCCACCATTCAATTCTATCCACATGGCATTGAAACGTGTCGAGTTGATAACGCCAGATGTGTCGCCCCAAAATTGATCTTTTATCACAAAAGTTGCATTGTTGCGTTGAATTGGCGAAAATGCCAAACGAATACCGACAAAAGCATTGTCCATATCGCCTTTAAACTCAGTATTGAAAAATGTTTTATCAATACCTAAACGACCAAAAACCGAACTGCTTTTATAAACCAAAAAAGCATTATCAACTTGAGAATTCCCTCCGCCAAACTCAAAAGCTAAAGATGTTTGTTTGGAAAAATTGGCGTCTATTTGAAACTCATATGTTTTGTAATCTTTAGCTAATTGCGATCTGACAATTTTGGACAAATCCACACCAAATCTAAAGTAAGTAAACTTTTTATAGGAAGTATCTTTTAGTGCTGGTGATTTCGTAGAATCAACATTGAAACCATGCGCAAAAACAGTAGCAAATCCGCACACCATAAATGCACACAGAAGCAATGACTGCTTCGCCACGCGAGATGCTATTTTAGTTTTTGAGTACAATTTGTATATGTTCTTTATTAACATCGCCATCCACTAATGATTGACTTAGTTTTACAGTATCGATAGTATTGTGAGTGGATTGCAGACTACTCAGTGTAAAATAATTTTCATATCCACAAGCCACAGAAATGAAATTTAATTGAGAGGTATAATTCACATCAATTGTATCAAATGTAGAAGGGTCAAATGAAGCAGAATCTGATTGAAAAAAAAGTCTAGTTGTATTCGTCAAACCAGACAAAGTCATTGAAAATTTAGATGTTTGCTTAAAATTAATTCCATAAAATTGAGCAGACTGATCTGCTATAATATTGGCATTGGTCAGCAGACTATCTTGTGTCGTGGTATCGTTGATCGTCTTGTAAAACCCTGCTCTTAATGCAACGGATTTGGGCGTGAGGCAAGTATTATTTTGCGTACATGAATGTAATGCAAATGTTACAAATGAAAGTATTAGTAAACGAAAAACCATTGGAGTATACTTTTTCATGCTTACAGCACTGTCCAAGTTTCTTTTCCTGCAAGTATGGTATCTAAATCACCTTTACCTTTTGCAGCAAGGGTTTGTTCTATTTGTTCATACAATTGTTGCTCATAACAAGGTCTATCTACAGCATACAACACACCAAATGGTCGTGGGAAATGATTTTCCATAGTTGGATGATCAAACATTCTTGAAAGCACTTGCGCTTTGTAAATATCTTTTTCGTCATGTATCCAAAGATCATCAGCACTGTAATCAGTGCCTAATTCCACCACTTCTGGTTTGAGACCGCTCAATCGAATGCCTTTATTTTGGGAAGCGCCAAAAATCAAAGGTTTACCTTGTTCCACAAAAAGAGCTTCTTCTGGTTTGGATGATTTTTCTGTAAATACTTCAAATGCCCCATCGTTGAAGATGTTACAGTTTTGATATATTTCTAAGAATGAACTACCTTGATGAGCATGACTTCTTCTCAACATCTCCTGCAAATGTTTAACATCGCGATCCATACTACGTGCTATAAATGTGGCATCAGCACCCATAGCTAATGCTGAAGGATTAAATGGATGATCTAAACTACCATAAGGTGTAGATTTTGTAATTTTATGCTCTTCACTTGTTGGCGAATATTGACCTTTGGTCAGACCATAAATTTGATTGTTGAACAACAAAATTTGCACATTGAAATTACGACGCAACAAATGAATTAGATGATTACCACCTATACTCATCGAATCGCCATCACCAGTCACAATCCAAACACTAAGTTCGGGACGCGCAGCTTTGAGTCCGCTTGCAATAGCCGTAGCTCTTCCATGGATTGAATGCATCCCATAAGTATTCATATAATATGGAAAACGAGACGAACAGCCTATACCTGAAATGATAGCAATGTTTTCGCGTGCGATACCCAAAGTAGGCAACACAGTTTGAACTTGTTTTAATATACTATAATCGCCACATCCAGGGCACCATCTCACTTCCTGGTCTGTTGTAAAATCTTTTGGGGTCAACGTAGTTGCTGTCATTTGATATGCCATTTTTACTTGATGAAATTCATAAGCAGTTTGCAAAAATAAGTCGGAAAAGGCATATCCTGATTGATAATTTATATACAATATCGAAAGCTTCTTACTTAGCCACAACCAAATATTGGTCAAAATTTGATACAATACGCTATTTTCGCACCAATTCTAAATTATGCTTACCTCAATTTCATACATCCGTGTTCGCTATGGCGAAGTAGACCAAATGGGCTTTTTGTATTATGGTAATTATCCATTGTACTACGAAGTAGGCAGGGCCGAAATGATTCGCACAGCGGGATATCCTTACAGCGAAATGGAAAAAGACGGTGTAGTAATGCCCGTGGTAAAAATGAACATTAAATATCTTAGGCCTGCTAAATACGACGAGTTGATTCGAGTAGAAACAACCATGAAAGAATTGCTTGAGCACCCTTTTGTTACCTTTCACCATAAATTATTTAACGAACAGAACGAACTGATTAACAAAGCTGAAGTCACATTGACTTTTTTTGATCCAATAATTCAAAAAAGAGTTGCTATGCCTGAAAGATTATTATCCTATTTAAAACCTCATTTTTAATTTCCATAATATGCAAGCCATTCCAGCCACCATTATTACCATTGGAGATGAACTATTAATCGGACAAACCATAGATACCAATTCTGCTTGGATTGCGCAACAATTGAATCCTTTGGGCATACTTGTTAAAAGAAGAATCGCAGTTGGGGATCATAAAGAAGATATTCTTGATGCCTTGAATGCTGCTAAAAAATTGAGTGACATTATTATTATAACCGGTGGTTTGGGGCCAACGTCTGACGATATTACAAAACCATTGTTATGTGATTATTTTGGCGGCAAATTAGTATTGAACGAGCAAGTTTTGGCACATGTTCATTCCATTTTTGCAAAGCGAAATAGACCAATGTTGCAAAGCAATACAAATCAAGCACTCGTTCCGGATGTATGCGAAGTTTTATTCAATGAAGTCGGCACAGCTCCAGGTATGTTATTTAAGCAATCAGGAAAACTATTTATTTCTTTACCTGGCGTCCCATTTGAGATGCAACATATAATGACAAATCATGTCATTGATCGAATTCGAGAAGAATTTCATGGACCTGCTATTACACATCGAAGCTTAGTCACATCGGGTGAAGGAGAAAGTTTTGTAGCTGAAAGATTAAAAGCATTTGAAGAAAAATTACCCGAAACTATTAAACTAGCTTACCTACCTAAATTGAATATGGTTAAGCTAAGACTGACAGGTATTGATGCATTAGAAGAAGATATAAATAAATCATTTGACGAATTAAAAACTTTATTAAAAGATATTGCTGTCGGTGAAGGCGATATAGAAATAGAGGACATGATTCATCAAATTTTAACTCAAACAAACAAGACCATTTCCATTGCTGAAAGTTGCACTGGCGGACATATAGCAGCACGAATAACATCGATAAAGGGCTCATCTAACTACTTCAAAGGCGGCATAGTGCCATATGCAATCGAAAGTAAAATAAACCTGCTCGGGGTAGATGCTGACATTATAAATCGAACTACAGTTGTAAGTGAAGAAACGGCAATGGCAATGGCTTCGCAATGTCGAAAAAAATTCAATACCGACTATGCGTTTTCAACCACTGGTTACCTTGAAAAAGGTGATCATAACAATGAAGTTTGGATTGGACTATCCTCAGAAAAACATTCGTTTGCAAAAAAAATAATTGCACCATACGATCGAGAGAAAAACACAATACTTGCTACAAATACTGCCTTAAATTTGATTCGATTATTTATCATCGATCAGAAATAATTTCTTTTTTTCACATTAAAGCCAAACACATTTTTTATTTAATTAAAAAAATCTATGCATTTTTATAGTTGAGATGTCCTTTTTTTTAGCAATAAATTAAAAAATGCTGCGTTAAATAAACGCAGCATTTTTAATTGAACAAATATTAAAAACTTAGTTTTTACTTAATTTAATTCGTTGGATTTTTTCACCATCTTTTACTTCAAGTAAGTATATTCCAGAAGCTAAATCAGTAATATTTAAAGCTGCCTTGGTAATACCAGAAGTCAATTGAATGGTATTGTTTTTAACCAACTGACCAGAAATAGTATACACATTATATTGAACTGCTTTTGACGAAGTAGACATAAATTCGATGGTATAATTCCCATCGGATGGATTAGGATATACAGCCACATTCGAATTGTCGTATGGTTTGAGTCCTAAAGGCCAAGCATTTTTAAGCATAATGTTTACATTATCAATATACAAATTATTGCCTTTGCTATTATGCCCTCTGAATCGCACAAAAATTTCTTTTGTTTTGTAAGCTGACAAATCCAACTGATCATTTCTCCATTGCGCAGTCGTATTTGGTGAGAAGATCGTATTCATCATACCAACTGTCGCTAAATTTGCACCCCATTTCTTGTAACTAGTCGGAACAAACGTTTGCGCACAATCATCAGATATCCACAAGCTCAAGGTATCCAATTCAAGTGGACCATAAGCATGTGCTAAATCAAAAGTCAGTATCGCAGAATCGGCTATAACATTTGTCAAATCGATCAATGCTGTTTCCAAATCATCCAACTGAGCTTTGTTGTTGTAATTAAAGAAATCCATATAAGCTGAATTGGTATTACCATTAGAGGCCCCACTCAAGCAAAATGTTTTTTGCCATTTTACATTGGCATCATAATCGAATACTCTCCAACCTGGGGGAGGAAATAACGGACCTTCAAAATCTTGAACAGCAGGAGCAACCATAGGTACAGGAGCTAAAACAGTAGCTAATGCGGAAGCAGTATCGTTCAACGTACTTACATCGCTAGAAAGTGCCGTCCATGTTTTAACATTGTAAATGCCTGGCAATGTAAAGTTCGCTTGTCCAGCAAATGTATAAATTACTGAATCGCCAACATTTAAAGGGCCGGGATAAATTTCAGATGTAACTATTCCACCATTTACATTATATCGTACTGGAATATTAGATATATCTCTAAAGCCAACATTTTTGATTTTCATTTTTATTGGGAATGTAGCACCTGATGTAGCACAATTGTAAATTTCACTAAATGGCAAAATAGTTTCTGCAACTTCAGCATCATCCAAACAATTGATTTCGCCAGGCAATTTAGTATAAGCTATGCATCTGCGACCATTTGCACCATTTGCAGCTACAGTAGAAGCAACAGCAAAATAAAATGTATCAGTTGTATTTACTCCAGAAGTAACATAAAAATCAGGTGTAGTAGATGTGCCAATTTCTTCCATGTATTTATTACCTAGCATGTATATTTTATATCCTGTAGCTGAAGCAACTGGATTCCAAACTAAGTGAAATGTAGTTGCACATGCTGTATCTAACATTAAACCAGTAGGAACTGGTACTATTGAAAACAGTGTGTCACTTACATCTTGAATTGGACCACGACTAATTCTCATTTTCATTTGACCAGTGCTCAAATTTGGAGGTGTCCAAGCATAATTACGGTCATCTGCTGGTATTGCACTAGAAATCAAATTCCAAGAAGTTCCATTATTATCTGAATATTCTAACGTAAAATTACCTAGATTATTACCGTAAGCATCCCAACGAATTCGCTCTGAAACTCCAGGAACAAAAGATTCTCCACCTTGAGGATATGTCAAGACTAATTCTTCGCCTATAAACTCATAGCAAATTACATATTTTTGATTGCCTTGTGGAATATCAATTCCATTTACAATAATAGTATACGCGCCAGAAGGTAATGAATCGATTGTAACTTGCTCTACATTATTGATAGAATCATTGGCACGAATAGCTAAAGAGTTTAAAGCTGCAACATTCGATGCATGATTCAAAACCCAAGGTAAATAAATTACATTATTTGGATCTTGTACACGCATGTTTAAGTTATTGACTAATGGAATAGAACTTGCAGGACTGCCATCTATATCATGCCAATACAACATCACTTTTACTTGTTTTGTACCTGTAGGTATATTGATGATATGATTGTTGGATCCACCATTTGCAATAGAATCTACTAAAAATTGGTTCGCGTTAATAATATTATAAGCTCTACGTGCATTGATACGACCAAAACCAAATCTGAAATCAGGACCTCGATTGCCTAAATCATCTGCTGAATTTAACAACACACATTTCATAATAGCACTGTAAGGATCGTTGCCACCATGAGTAGCTTTATAAGCATGCCATAAACTCGCTAAAGTACCAGCAGCACCGGGACAAGCCATAGAAGTACCAGTAAAACTATCGTAAGTATTATCAGGTTGAGTAGACAACACATCTGTTCCAACAGCTACTATATCCGGTTTAATTCGTCCATCTTCAGCAGGTCCACGGCTAGAGGATGGCGCTAAATCATCATCTTTTTCGAGATTCCCTGTTGCTATTACATTTTTACCTGCTTTATAACCACCTGTGATTGTAAAAAATCCTTGTCCTACTCCACCACATGATGATTGACCACTATTACCAGATGAGTGTACACTCATCAATGAAAATTTTGAATTGATTAAAATATCTGCGTCTTGTGCATCAGAATCATAACCATCATTACAACCTTGACCTAAAGAGTTTGAGGTAATACGAATTCCATCTGTGTTATAATCCGTTGGTGCGCTACTTAAATTGTTGTAATAAGAATAAATATGCAACATAGCTCCAGGTGCGTTACCTGTTGTTATAGGATTAAAATTACCTGCACCAGCTATAATACCACCTACATGGTCACCGTGTGTACCACCATTAGATGTAGTATGATGAATTAGTCTTCCTTTAAAATCAATATGTGGACCAACTTCTCCATCATCACCTTCACCAACCGATATCCCATCTCCATTGTAATGCAAACCAGTAGCATAAGAAGCATCTAAGACATTCATTCTGTGACTAGATCGTCCTTGTAAATTCTCCAAAACAGCAGGTGCTGAAGTTGGCAAAACATACTTAATCCATGGTAAATTGCCGATTTGATTCAATTGTTGCTCAGTTACTTGAATACGTGCAGTAAATTCATTTTTCCAAGAAATAAATTGAATATTGTGTTGAGCAAATAATTTTTCAGCTTCTGCCTGAGCAACTAAATTCATTGGTTGTATATAAAGTTCAACTTTATTTCCTTTTTGCATCCATACAGGGAAAGGTCGCTCTGCTAACTTTGGATGCACTTTGTAAGTTGCTTCAAATGGCAAAACCGATCTAACATGGTATTGAGCAAGTTGGTTTACATCATATTGAACAGGAATAGATGCTATGAATGCCCAGCGTGGCAAATAATCAAAAAATTGAATCCCAGTTACTTTGCTCAATGCGTTTCTCTCCTCAATAGAAGTTGAGCGATCAAATTGTACTATACAATAAGACTTTTGAAGATACTGTGTTGTTTGCCACTGGCTAAAATTTTCAATCTGACCCACGTTTGCACTAGGCACAAACTCTCCAGATTTTAAATGCAGCTTTTGTGCATATGTAAAAAGGCTAGACGAAGCTAGCATAACGAGTAAAAACTTTCTCATTTTTTGAATTTAGGAGTTAAAAATAAGCAATTTGGGAGAAAAAATATCATTTCAATGTAAATAGACCGCAAAAATCGGTAAATAGTTGGTTCGATATGGTCTACTCAATGACTTTATTCTAAAATTGGGCATTCAGTAAGACAATAACTAGCTAATCAAATTCAAGCTCCCAGACTGTTCTATGTTCTCCATTCAACGCTACATAATCTAAAAAAGATTGATAAAATGCATGTTTCCCTAGTGTAGCGCTGTCGCCAATAACATACAATCGCTCTTTAGCTCTTGTAAGTGCGACATTCATACGACGCACATCTGATAAAAACCCAATTTGACCATCGTCATTTGAACGCACTAAAGAAACTATTACCGTATGATATTCTTGACCTTGAAAACTATCAATTGTACTAATGCGAATGTCTTTAGGTAAAGATTCTTTAGCCAATGCCACTTGACCTGAGTAGGGCGAAATAAAAGCAATGTCGCTTGCGGTAAGCTTATCCATCTTTATCATTTTTAATATGGCTTGTAACTCGCCTTCATTTTGAAGACTAAATCCCAATGCTCCTTGTTGCTCTTCCATACCAGCACCTGCTGTATCCATGAATGTGATATGCGTAGCATTATTTTGAAGCGTATGGGGTGTTTGAAGTTGTCCTGCATAAAAATAATGATTTGAAAAACCAGCTATAGACGAGCGCATCCGATATTGTGTATTCAATAAATAAACCGCAGGAATATGTTTAAAACACATTTCCAGAATCGACTGATTGAGTCCCATTTTTTCAGCCTCGCGAGACAAAACAGTTGGTGGCAATTGATATGGATCTCCTGCTAAAACAATACGTTTTGCCAAAGGAAATATACACCATGCTAATGGCTCCAAACATTGTGCTGCTTCATCAATGACTAAAGTATCAAATTGTATTTTAGACAAATGACTGTCCATCAACCCAATAGGTGTACCCAAAATGACTTGAGCATTTTCATATAGTTTATCTTCGTGATACGCTAATGTTTTTTTGATTTCAGATCGGATATTTTTAACTTCTTTAAAAAGTAAACTTCGTTGTTCTCGTTCAGCTTTTCCAAATCGCCTTTTATATTGCAAAGCCATTTTCCGGAATTCTTCAGCGCGCTTTTTCAGTTCTTTGAGTTCCTTTTGAATTTTCTTATCAGACAAACTACCTTCTGGTGTAAAGGCTTGTAGGTCTTCATCCACTTTGGTTGTATTTCCAACACGCAATAGCTTGACACCGCATTTTAATAAGCCTTTTGCAATATTATCAACAGCTGTATTGCTAGGTGCAGAAACAAGAATTTTTTTGTCTTCATTTACTAGCTGACGAATAGCTTCAATCAAAGTTGTTGTTTTACCAGTACCTGGAGGTCCATGCAAAATAGTTAATTGTTTATTTTCCACCACAGCTTGTACAGCCACGCATTGACTTTCATTCAAAGATTTATTGTAAAATTTTAGATTCGTCTTTTGAACGTTTTCATATGCATTAGTATCTTTATTTTCGCCATGAATAGTCAAAAACAAATCAAATAACATTTGGTTTGAAGGCAAATCTCTCAAGGCTTGTTTCATAACAGTTGTGGTGCGTTGATCGGGCGAACGTTTCAAACCTACACCATCATCTTCAATCCAATCTGGAAAATCAGGCGCGAACAATCTAAACTCTCCAACCTTACCATCTAAGGTCAACAAAATACCTTTGATAGGTTCTTCATTTGCACAAAAACACTCAATAGCAACACCACCTCTAAATTGTGAATTATCGCAAGGAAAAGGAATACGAAAGGAAAATTCAGGATAATCTGCATATCCGAAATTTTTATGTGTAATTTTAATAGGATGTATAGCCAGCCCCTCAGATTTCAAAGACTTGAGTGTATGCTGTTGGTCTAATTTATATCTATTTCGTTCTTCTCTTTCTTCATATTCTAGTGCTTTACTTAGTCGTTGAATGTGAGGATGAATCTGTTCCATCGGTTAAAATTACATTGTAATTTCCTTTTCTTATTGTTTCTATTTTTAGAAATAAAAAAAAGAAGCTATTTTAGCAAACCGAATATATGCAATTTAGAATCATTCAAATCGTATTTATACTCTTTCAATTCGTTACTATGCAGTTGTTTGCTCAGTATAAAATACAAGGGACAGTTGTTGATAAATTATCATCAGAACCATTGCCTTATGCAACTGTATATGCTGGTTTACAATCTGCACTTACTAACGAACAAGGTCAATTCATTTTGCATTCTGATAAAAAAATCGAATGGGTTGTTGCAAGATATTTAGGGTATCAAACAGACACGAGTTACATTACTTTAGGAGATAAAAACGTGCAATTAAAACTAAATCGAAATGAAAAAAAATTAAATCAAATCACAGTGTCTGCCAAAGAGGATAAAGAGCCTTACAAGCAATTTATAAAAGCACTTCGAAGTTTAAACAATACGAATACGATTCAATCAAAATCTTTTTTCAGATCATTCACTTTGGTTGATGAACAATTTCCTGCCGAACTGTTTGAAGCGTATTACAACATTGATTATTCCAACCAAAAAATCCAAGATTTAAAATTAAAAGCAGGCCATTTTTTACTACCTAAACAAACATCATTTTTAAACATTTCTTCGACAGCCATATTGGAACTTTTCGAACCATTCTCATATTCAGACGGTTCCATTTTCCCAAAGACACCATTATCAGCATTGTATTGGCGACCATTGAAGGATGAATATAAAATACAAATGTCTAAATTTTCTGAATCAGCAACAGATACTTTAATTCAATTCAAATTTAAAGGAAGAGATACGATAAATACATTTTCAGGCAGCCTTGTTTTTAATACAAATAAAAACAGAATCACTAAAATAAATCTGCATGCAAACAATGTGACCAATATCCCGATGCGTTCTTTAGCCGATAGTACGCTTAATCAATTTAAAAATCTCTCATACGATATTGAAATAGGATATGAAACTTTTAAAAATCAGCAAATTCCAAAATATATTTTAATGGATTTGAATTTCGACAAAATATCAAATCAATATTCTAATCATTTAACCACGTCTTTAAAACTTGTTTTTTATGATTACGAACAATCTTTTCAGC
>Ga0247831_1003317_pt1 | contig 23806 bp, 18 predicted proteins | sample LaCruzMarch2015__9_FD_192406 | JGI IMG/M metagenome (GOLD analysis project Ga0247831, IMG submission 192406) | Freshwater microbial communities from meromictic Lake La Cruz, Castile-La Mancha, Spain - LaCruzMarch2015_1m | ecosystem: Environmental > Aquatic > Freshwater > Lake | place: Spain...
TCAGATACACCCCAGGATCCATGCCCCAAATACCCAGTAAACCCACACATTAGGCTTAAATCCTTTACTAAAACGGTAATTTACGTTGAAAAAACTATAAACGACTCAGCGCACCTGCGCACCTGCGCACCTGCGCACCTGCTTCACGATATAGAGCTTCATAGGCATCAATACAGAAGCTCATAGAAAACTTCTCTGCAACACGCACTCTTCCCCTGTCGCCCATTAAAGCTCTGTCATCAGCTAGTGCAACTTTCAGTATGGCGTCTGCGAGACATTCAGGGTTGTGCGCAGGTACAACATATCCTGTAACGCCATCAAGAACTGCCTCTGCGTTACCACCAACGTCAGTAACCACCATCGGCAACCCTGCTGCCATGCCTTCAAGCACGGCGTTAGAAAAACCCTCTTCATGAGAGCAGAGTATGCCCACGTCGGCTAAACGCAAAAAAAGCGGCACATCGGAGCGAGAACCAAGAAAACGTATATTGGAACCTACCCCAAGGGAGTCGGCTTCTTGCTGGAGACAAGTACCAATTCCGTCATCACGACCAATACAAAGTGCCAGCCAAGGCTCTGGAAGGGCTTCTTTTATTCTGGCCAACGCTTTGATGAGATCAGCATGCCCCTTGTAAGGTATTAGGTTTGCAACCAGTACAAATACCAGAGCGTCATCAGGTATCCCAAATTGAGTCCGGACTGCGCTACGATCAAAAGGTGTATCGTATGGAGCCAGTTCAATACCGTTGTAAATCAGTCGAAGGCGCTCTGGATTTATTCCTTCGGTGGCGAGTTCTTCTACAACTGCACTCGAATTACCACATACCAACGTCATACCAGGGTGAAGATACTTCTCAATACGTGCGACATAGGGGTGTGCCGTTTGATAGTTATGCAGACTTCTGCGGCTCATAATCCGAGCCGGAATCTTTGCAAAAAAAGATGCTATACCGCCAACAACGTATGCAGCAGGAAGAAAGAAATGTACAACAGCAGGCCTACGAAACCACATCGTGTAAATAAGCGCGACCGATGTGATCGCTAACCCAACACGTGCGCACAGCCGCTTATTTCTAAGGATAGTAAAAACCCAAGAAGGAAGTGTTACACCATGAATGGGCACTCCCGCTTCAGCTAGTGCATACGTTAGCGGCCCGCCAAGCGTTAGCACAAAAATCTCAGGTTCCCAACCACGCGTCTTGAGATTAATAGCCAATTGAGCAACATGACGCTCTGCACCACCAACCTCAAGCGAGCCTATTACATATAAAATTCGGCTCTTTTTTTGAAAAATAAATTGTCGGACCAATGCTCTTACTCAGCCTTATACTCGAGTTCCAATAACAGCAATACTGTATGCATAGCCGCGATTCTGCATAAATCTCAAAACTGCACGAGGTAGTAACCGACGAAAAAACACATGCGCCGGAGTAGCTGTCAAATCCCCATAACCAAACTTTTCAACAACTTTTAATCCAGCATCTCTTACGATATCTGCGAGTTGACCCACTGTATAAATACGCTCATCCGTAATACCACCAGAATAAGCAGTATACTTTGTCGGAATCTCAATAATTACATACGGCGCACATCGCGACTGCTCTTTCAGCAATTTAACGGTTATCTCACGATCAAAATGCTCAAGCACACCACATGAGAAGACCAAGTCAAACTTTGATTCGAAATTCGACAAATCGAAAGCATCTGCAACTTCAAACTTAGCCGGCACACCAATAAGCGATGCACGCTCACGCGCCAGATCTACCAATGACGGCTCGTTGTCTAAACCAGTGATGTCATAGCCGATTGAAGCTAAATATAGCTCAGACCAGCCAGGACCACTTCCCACGTTCAAGATACGTGCTGGCGCCGGGCAATGGCGTGCGATCATGCCATAGAGCGTTTCATGAAAGCCCCAATGTGCTACTGCTGTGCCTAACCAATTTTGGTCAAATGCACCATGTTCCTTAAAATAGGATTGCCAACGTTCACTCATACCTACTCCTTAGACATCACGCTTGGTAACAGAAAAGGTCAAAATAAAACCGAACCCCATTTTATCCAAAGCGATCTCAAGAGGGCGCGTAAGCACTCGGTCCAAGCGGCTAACATTCTTAATAAATACAGATGGTTTCCCCCTCCACTTACACCAAAAAAGATCAGCATCTTTAATTTGCTTCCACTCCTTAAAAGCATCTGAACTCGAATAACCAAAGAGCCTTTTAAATAGAAACAACAATCCACCAGCCAAACTACCACCAAATATTTCTTGCCCTGTGTGCGCCTTAGTGAGGCTCATTTCATTTTTCTCACTAAGAACCCGGAGGCTCTTTTTTGAGAAAATAGTCAGGTGCCTCGGATAATCATCTGCCTGATAAATCCTAGACTGAATGGAGTTTATGTTGGTTACCAACCCAACAATCCTTCCCCCAGGGCGCAACAACCTTGCAGCCTTCTCAAAAAATAGAGCAGGTTCGTAAACATGCTCCAACACAGCCCAAAAAGTTATAACGTCGTAAGTCTCTTCCTGAAACTCCATCTCAAGGAAATCACCATATTTGATTGGCATATTTGCTGGGTTAGGTACGGTATTTTCCAACTCGACACCTTCAACGTCCCAGCCGCGCTGCTTCATATACCACAGAAACTCTCCTTTTTGAGCGCCAATATCAAGCAAGCGACCAGGTGGTAGATCATCTATCCATGCGGATTTTTCTTTTAACTGCACCATTCGCATATCAAGAATTTCATCCCAAGAAAGAGCGCTAGCCTCCCCTTCCCAAGACCAATAGAATTCATTGGGGTAGTATATTGGAATACTAGACTTCACTGGTCGCGGGCTTAGATAAGCACCACCGCAGCCAAAACATTTCCTTACTGCAAACACATCTTCAGTACAAGAAAAAACATAATCTTTTGTAGCAAATAGGTGCTTGCTTTTAACCTCATTACAAATTGGGCATGAAACACTAACAAGTCTATCCGACATATATTTCAATCCTTAAATTTAAAGCTTATAGCGCTTAGTTATACCTATAAAAAAAACACCTCCCACAAAAACGGAGAAGCCAGCCATAGATATAGCAACAGCAAGTGAAAATTCGTTTAAATAATCATTTGTTAAATAGTATATTGCAACCAAAGTTAACAAACTGACACTTGCCATCACTGAGATTAACTTTGGTCTTTCCTGTGCTTGCCACAACTTTGCAAAAACATTACCCAGCATAGCAAATGGTAGGCCAAGCGTTAATAAGAGCCAGTGATCTGCTACCCGCACGGCAGCGACAGAGTCGAACCGCCCACCGAACAAAAACTCAAGGCAAGCGGCACCAAACTGCCATACAGCTAGGATTCCTAGACCACCAATAGTAAAAGAAAATATACCCGCCTTGACTAATATACCTCTCACAGCACGAAGCTCATTTTGTGCAACAAGATTGGAAAAGCGCGCAAGTATCACTGTGGAGCAGGCAATCACCAAAAGCTGCAATGCCGATGAATGCAAGCGATAAGCATAGCCGAAGGCTGAAACGGCGCCCTCTCCATACTTTGCAGCCCAAAGCGGAGGTAATGACACCACAAAATTAGAGACAACAACTCCTGGTAAGATCCAGCAGCCAAGCGAAAGCATTTCCTGCCAAAGTTCTTTCGTATTCTTCCAGACGGGAAGATCACCAAAAAAAGTAAAGCCCGTCGATTTAAGTCCCCATAAACAAATGAAAACTTGTAAAGCCAGGCCAAGCACCGTACCCCCAATTAAATTGAGCAAGCCACCCTCTGGCCAGGCGGCCAGAAGAGATGCACCGAGTACACCATTGGCAATTGGGGCTGCGGCTGCAATCGCAAAACGATTACGCATGGCCAATAGGTAGCCACAAGAGTCACCGATGAGGTTGAGCATCACTAACGTTGCTGCAAATGGATATGCAAAGGCTAGCGAGGTACGAACTGAGGCTGGCGCTGAGGCTGCAAGCATTTCCAGTACAACGGGTGAACTCAGTACCAGCATAAGGGAAAAAACACCACCCGCCCCAGCCATTACCAATAAGACAGAACGCTCGAATGCAGACACTTCTGCGTAGCTACCTGTAACATTAAGCTTTGCCCTAACAGGGAAAAGGCCCGTTTGTAATACCCCTGCTGCAACACCAGCGACCATAGTCGGCACAACAATAGACAGACTGTAGCCATCCATTTCCGGACCAACCCCAAAGATACGTGCGGTGAACCACAATTTAAAAAACGCGGCCAGCTGAGAAACTATTGTGAGCAACGATATAATTGCAATTTGATTTCTCATGCAGTTAGCCGAACCGAAAAAATCCGGTCACCAGGAGAATCATCACGACACAATATCCAATTGTGCTTAACCATTACTTTAAGGCTGTTAAAAAATGTACATACCAGGGCATCGCCCGATCAATACCAGCCTGAATATCGAACTGTGGTGCATAACCAAGTAAGCGTTCTGCCTTACTAACATCAGCCTGAGAGTGGCGCACATCGCCGGCGCGGAACTCACGATATACAGGTGACTGGGCGTAACTCACACCGTTATTAGCCAGGCTCTGCTTGATCGCAGCAAAAAGTTGATTGAGATCGGTGCGCCCGCCTACTGCCACGTTGTATATCTGATTGCGCGCCGCATGGTTATCGCTAGTTGCCGCCAATAGATTGGCCTGCACGGTGTTGTCGATAAAACAGAAGTCTCGGCTGGTTTCACCGTCACCATTGATGAATACGGCTTCGCCGTTGATCATGGCAGAGGTCCACTTGGGGATAACAGCGGCATAGGCTCCGTCAGGATCCTGGCGTTTACCGAACACGTTGAAGTAGCGCAAACCAATGGTGTTGAAGCCGTAGGTTTTGGCGAAGACGTCCGCATAGAGCTCGTTGACGTACTTGGTCACGGCATACGGCGATAGCGGTTTGCCGATCACATCTTCAACCTTAGGTAGGCCGGGGTGATCACCATATGTGGAGCTTGAGGCGGCGTAAGTGAAACTTTTCACCTCGTTATCGCGTGCGGCGACCAGCATGTTGAGAAAGCCGCTGATGTTTGTTTCGTTGGTGGTTATGGGGTCGGCGATAGAGCGCGGAACGGAACCCAACGCAGCCTGGTGTAGAACGTAGTCAACGCCTTCACAGGCCTTTTGACAATCTTGCAGGTTGCGAATGTCGCCTTCAATAAAGTGGAAGCGCTGCCATTCTTCACCGCTGACGAGGGCTTGAACCTCATCGAGGTTACGCTGGTGACCGGTGGCGAAATTATCCAACCCAATCACATGCTGGCCAAGCTTCAGCAGGGCCTCCAGCAGGTTGGAGCCGATGAAGCCGGCTACACCAGTGATGAGCCAGGTTCTCGGGGTAACAGGTAGTTCTTGCAACAAAGACTCGTAGGGCGTCATAAGCTCAATTCTATATGTGGGAGGCGGCCGGTGTTTTCGCTGCTTTCGTCAAGGAAGTCGAGTACGGCCACCTGCCGTGTTCTATCAGCCTGTGGTTGCAGTTCGCTCTTCCCACAGTTTTTACAGGCGCAGATCAGACTCTGCAGCATTGAGCAAGTACTTAAGGTCATACAGCACATGTGCCGCCTTGCCGTGCTTACGAATATTTTCTGCACCCAGGGCGCGGAATTCGTTATGGGCTACAGCGAGGATGATGCCGTCATAAGTATTTACCGCTGGTTCTGCAATAGGGGTAATACCGTATTCGTGTTGCGCCTCTTCGATGCTGACCCAGGGATCGTATACATCAACCTGGATGTTGTAGTCCGTCAACTCACGAACAATGTCCACCACCTTGGTGTTGCGCAGATCTGGACAGTTTTCCTTAAAGGTCAGGCCCATTACTAGTACGCGGGCGCCATCCACATGGATACGGCGCTTAAGCATGCCTTTGATTAGTTGCGATGCGACATATGCACTCATGCTGTCGTTAAGTCGTCGCCCTGCAAGGATAATTTCAGGGTGATACCCAATACTTTCGGCCTTGTGGGTCAAGTAGTAAGGATCTACTCCAATACAGTGGCCACCCACTAGTCCCGGACGGAAAGGTAGGAAATTCCACTTGGTACCAGCAGCCTCTAGTACCGCTTCGGTGTCGATGCCCATCTTGTTGAAGATCAGCGCTAACTCGTTGATCAGGGCGATATTCAGGTCACGCTGGGTGTTTTCGATGACCTTGGCCGCTTCAGCGACTTTGATACTGCTGGCCTTGTGCGTCCCTGCGGTGATGATTTGCCGGTACAGGGAGTCCACCAGTTCGGCGATTTCCGGTGTGGAGCCGGAGGTGACCTTCTTGATAGTAGTTACCCGATGTTCCTTATCCCCCGGATTAATGCGCTCAGGACTGTACCCGGCAAAAAAATCAACGTTGAATCTAAGACCAGACACTTGCTCCAACACCGGTACGCAGTCCTCCTCCGTAGCACCGGGATAGACAGTCGATTCGTAAATTACGATGTCGCCCTTCTTGAGCACTTTGCCAATCGTTTGCGAGGCTTTTATAAGAGGCGTTAGGTCGGGCTTCTTATGGACATCAATAGGCGTAGGCACAGTGACAATGTATGTATTGCAATCTTTGAGATCATCAATATCAGCGCTGTAACGCAGTTTTACAGAATGCGTTAACTCTTCATCGCTGACTTCAAGTGTCTCGTCATGGCCAGCCTTGAGAGCAGTGATACGCTTCTGGTTGATGTCGAAACCCACTACGGAGCGATGCTTCCCGAATTCAACAGCAAGAGGTAAGCCGACATAGCCAAGACCGATGATGGCGAGTTTGATGTCATTCAATGTAAGCATAGGTTGCGTCCAAATTTTTGATCATAGATTTATTGTCTGTAAATTAAAGTCAATCAGAAATGAATAAATACAATGGCTTCTTGGCTGCGGCATAACGGTCCCGCCGTGCTTCGCTCAGATGTGGTTTTGCACTTGGATCACCGTGCACAATCCGAACTTGTGGCGGCCAGCGGCGCATTCTGGTAAAAAATTCAAGCAATCCATTTTGGTTCGTACTGGCCGAATAACCCCCTATGGTATGCACTTGGGCCCAGATGTCATAGCTCTACTCATGCATTTCCAAATACACACCCTTGCGTACAAACTGCCGTATCTGCCAGCTGTGGTGCCTTCACCCTCTTACCCCACACATAGTAAGTCATGCCGTACATCCCCAACATGACCTTTCGGTAGTTGACGATACGGCTACTGGAGTACATTCCATTGCCAGCATTTACGATGACCGGCTAGACAATTTGGGTCAAGCGACCACTATAGCCGAGCGGGTCTGATGACGATCGACAATCATCAAATTGGTTGCAGCCTTTTTCAGCCGCGACGGCGCTTCGGCATTCCAATAGTGATCAAGTTCCCGGTAAACCTGGGTGAAACGGCTGGCCATTGGGGAGTCGAGGATGATGCGTTGGCTGAACCAGTCTAGCTGGGGTTTTGGTTACCCACCTGAGCGACATCGGCTCCCGACTCAATCCTCACTCTCGCGGCCGCCCTACACCCTTTCCCCACCCCCTCCCCCATAATTGGGAGAGGGGCTTTAGCTCCTTTCGATGGATGATGCCTCCCAGCTCGTAGAGCAATTCCTGAATGCTGCCAATGCTGAAGGCTGGAATCAGTACCCTTCCCTGTCTTACTCAAGGAATACGCCAAGATCCCCTCCAAACGCTGACGGCGGGTACGGCGGTTTTCGTGGAGGCTGTCGTCGTAAGTACTTTCGATTACTAGCACATCGGATTTGTATGGGGCTTTAGGTGCCGGCAGGATGGGCGCATAGGGCGCACCGAGATCGCAGGAGGAAACGATACGATCTTTGAGCCCGGTTGCGGGGTAGAACAACTCAATCTCGATATAGGCCCAACCGAGTATATGGCCAGCCCGCTGCAAGTGAATGCGCACGTACAGAACTGGAAGGCTAAGCCAGTACTTGTAGGGCAAGGCACCAATACGCCTCTCAAGCAGCTTGAGGTATCGCTGTACCTGCTTTTGATCACCACATACACCTAGTTCAAAGGCGCCCTCCCAAACGACGAGTAACAGTCTGGAAGACGACTCACTACAAATGATCGCCCCCTTGAAGCTTGCGGCTAAAAGGTAAGGAATACTGCTTACGCCGTCAATGTGTCCATGGATGTCGACTAGCGCTTCAATGCCATCAAAGGAGAAATCGATGGTCAGTTGCCCCGCCCCAGCCTTGCCATACGGGGAAGTGACTACCTCTTGGAATAAGCCGCAACAGGCCAGCAGACTGTTGGTGGCACCCATAAGCAGTTGATAATAGGAACCTATCACGCCTGAGACAGCGCCACGAGAAAGGGCATAAGGGAAGTCCATCGGCTAATCCATTAACGCGGAAAAGTACATCCATGATCAAACGGCAAATAGCTGTGCACTATGTACTGGCGAGAGCAGCCTGCTCAAAGCGGCAGCATTATGCCATGATCAAAACGTAATGCCATTATCGGATTAGCAGAAAGAAGCGCCTGGAATATGACCATATTGAAATGCCAAAAGCTGCACTATGGCGGCTTAGGTGGGGGTTATTCATCTTCGTTAACCCGATCACGCAGCTCCTTGCCCGGTTTGAAATGCGGTACGAATTTGCCATCTAACCTGACGGAATCCCCAGTTTTTGGGTTACGCCCCACGCGCGGCGCACGGTAGTGCAGCGAGAAGCTGCCGAAGCCGCGGATCTCGATACGATCCCCGGTCGACAGCGCCTGAGACATTTGCTCAAGCATGGTCTTGATCGCCAACTCAACATCCTTGGACGAGAGCTGCCCCTGATGGGTGACGATACGCTCGATCAACTCCGACTTGGTCATGGTTTTCCCTTCTTTTTCAAGCGGCTAGATCACTAGATAGAAAGGTTTTAGCACGCCTCGCCAGATTTGAACAGCCTATAAAACAACACCTTAGCGATTTTCAGGCACAAAAAAGGGCGACCGAAGTCGCCCTTTTTCTCTGGATTAACCGAACTTAGTTCTGTTTTTCCATTTGCGCGCGGAGCAGATCACCCAGGGTGGTCGGACCAGCAGTTTCAACTTCCTGCTTGCGCATTTCTTTGATGGCTTCTTTTTCGTCTTCAACGTCTTTCGACTTGACCGACAAGCTGATTACGCGACTCTTACGGTCAACGCTGATGATCTTAGCTTCAACTTCTTCGCCTTCTTTCAGAACGTTGCGCGCGTCTTCAACGCGGTCACGGCTGATTTCGGAGGCTTTCAGAGTGGCTTCGATGCCGTCGGCCAGAGTGATGATGGCGCCTTTGGCGTCAACTTCTTTCACAGTACCGCGAACGATAGTGCCTTTGTCGTTAACAGCAACGTAGTCGGAGAACGGATCTTCTTCCAGCTGCTTGATGCCGAGGGAAATGCGCTCACGCTCCGGATCAACGGAGAGGATAACGGTTTCCAGCTCGTCGCCCTTCTTGAAGCGGCGTACAGCTTCTTCGCCTACTTCGTTCCAGGAGATGTCGGACAGGTGAACGAGGCCGTCAATGCCGCCATCCAGACCAATGAAGATACCGAAATCGGTGATCGACTTGATGGTGCCGGAGATTTTGTCGCCCTTGTTGAACTGACCGGAGAAATCTTCCCACGGGTTAGTTTTGCACTGCTTGATACCCAGGGAGATACGACGACGCTCTTCGTCGATATCCAGAACCATAACTTCCACTTCGTCGCCGACGTTAACGACTTTCGAAGGATGGATGTTTTTGTTAGTCCAATCCATTTCAGATACGTGCACCAGGCCTTCCACGCCTTCTTCCAGCTCTGCGAAGCAGCCGTAGTCGGTCAGGTTGGTTACGCGCGCAGTAACACGGGTGTCCTGCGGGTAACGCGCCTTGATGGCAACCCATGGATCTTCGCCCAGCTGCTTGAGGCCGAGGGAAACACGGTTGCGCTCGCGATCGTACTTGAGGATTTTGACGTCGATTTCATCGCCAACGTTGACGATTTCCGACGGATGCTTGATACGCTTCCAAGCCATGTCGGTGATGTGCAGCAGGCCGTCGACGCCACCCAGATCCACGAACGCGCCGTAGTCGGTGAGGTTCTTGACGATACCTTTGACTTGCTGACCTTCCTGCAGGGATTCCAGCAGAGCTTCGCGCTCGGCGCTGTTCTCGGCTTCCAGCACGCTGCGGCGGGAAACGACAACGTTGTTGCGCTTCTGGTCCAGCTTAATGACTTTGAATTCGAGCTCTTTGCCTTCCAGGTGGGTGGTATCACGCACCGGACGGACATCGACCAAGGAACCTGGGAGGAACGCACGGATGCCGTTAACGTCGACAGTGAAGCCGCCCTTAACCTTACCGTTGATAACGCCCGTAACCACTTCCTCAGCGGCGAAAGCTGCTTCCAGAACGATCCAGCACTCGGCACGCTTGGCTTTTTCGCGGGACAGCTTGGTTTCACCAAAGCCATCTTCAACCGCGTCCAGGGCAACGTGAACTTCGTCACCAACCTTGATGGTCAGCTCGCCAGCGTCGTTGTGGAACTGCTCCAGCGGGATGAGGCCTTCAGACTTCAAACCAGCGTGAACGGTTACCCAACCAGCTTGGTAATCGATGTCGACGATGATAGCGGTGATGATCGAGCCAGCCTGAAGATTCAGGGTTTTTAGGCTTTCTTCAAACAGTTCAGCAAAGCTTTCGCTCATTTTAATTCCTGTTGATTCAGGGCAGGGAATCCGCCCAAACCACATTCCAGACAATGTGGGTACGTTCATTTAAAAAGAGGCAAACGGGACTAGGACTGGGTTCCCGTACGCCTCCTTGCGAGCCGGTCAGCTTAAAGCAGCTGTGGCTCTTATCATCCGGCGAGATCGCGATTGGCGACTTCACTCAGAATTCGTTCAAGCACTTGTTCGATGGAGAGTTCAGTGGAATCCAGCTGGATCGCATCGGCTGCCGGCTTGAGCGGAGCCACTGCACGCTGGGTATCGCGCTCATCGCGCGCCTGAATCTCATCAAGAAGACTCGCGAGATTAACATCATCGCCTTTGGCCTTCAACTGCAAGTAACGGCGGCGGGCACGCTCCTCGGCGCTGGCGGTGAGGAAAATCTTCAGCGGCGCATCGGGGAACACCACAGTCCCCATGTCACGACCATCAGCAACCAGCCCCGGCATTTCTTGGAATGCCTGCTGACGCTGCAGCAGAGCCTCACGCACGGCGGATAGCGAGGCCACCTGCGATGCACCCGCGCCGACCTGCTCGTTACGAATCAGATCCGTGACCTCTTCCCCTTCGAGGATGATGCGCTGGCCATGACCGCCACCGGCGGCAATAAATTGCACATCCAGATGAGCGGCAAGCAGTTTCATCGCCTCTTCATTGGTCAGATCAACGCCGTGATTGCCGGCGGCAAAAGCCAGCAGGCGATACAACGCGCCCGAGTCCAGCAGATTCCAGCCCAGTTGTTTGGCCAGCAGACCGGCAATGGTGCCCTTGCCCGAGCCGCTCGGCCCGTCGATGGTGATAACCGGTGCAACGATCATGCTTTGCCCTCCTCGGCCACACGAATGCCAACCTGAGCCGACAGCGCGAGGAAGTTGGGGAACGAAGTGGCGACGTTGGCGCAATCATGGATACGGATCGGCGCAGTGGCGCGCAACGACGCCACGCTGAACGACATGGCGATGCGGTGATCGCCGTGCGCCCAGACTTCGCCGCCACCTATGCTGCCGCCCTCAATGATAATGCCATCTGGCGTTGGCTCGGCCTTGACACCCAGAGCAATCAAACCATCAGCCATCACCTGGATACGGTCGGATTCCTTGACCCGCAGCTCTTCGGCACCGCGCAACACGGTACGGCCTTCAGCCACCGAAGCGGCGACGAACAGCACCGGGAACTCATCAATAGCTAGGGGCACCAGGTCTTCCGGAATATCGATACCCTTCAGCTTGGCGCTGCGCACGCGAATATCAGCCACGGTCTCGCCGCCGACTTCACGCTGGTTTTCCAGGGTGATGTCGCCACCCATCAGCTTGAGAATATCAATGACGCCAGTACGGGTCGGGTTGATGCCTACGTGCTCAAGCACCAGCTCCGAGTCTTCGGCAATGCTGCCGGCCACCAGGAAGAATGCTGCCGAGGAGATATCCGCCGGCACTTCGATATGGGTCGCGGTCAGCTGATGACCTGATTCAACGCTGGCAGTACTGCCATCCACGGTTACCGGATAGCCAAAGCCGCGCAGCATGCGCTCAGTGTGGTCGCGGGTAGGCGCAGGCTCGGTCACCGAGGTGGTTCCGGCGGCGTAAAGCCCAGCAAGCAGCAGGCAGGATTTAACCTGGGCACTGGCCATGGGCATTTCGTAATCCATACCAGTCAGGCGCTGGCCGCCTTTGATCATCAGTGGCGGACGACCTTCCGGGCCGGTTTCGATCACTGCGCCCATTTCGCGCAGCGGCTTGGCAACACGGTTCATAGGCCGCTTGGACAGCGAGGCATCACCTGTCAGCGTGGTGTCGAACGGTTGCGCTGCCAACAAACCCGAGAGCAGGCGCATCGAAGTACCGGAGTTGCCCATGTACAGCGGGCCAGCCGGCGCCTTCAGGCCATTCAGGCCCACCCCATGAATGGTCACGCGGCCATGATGCGGGCCTTCGATGACCACCCCCATATCGCGGAACGCTTGTAGCGTTGCTAGCGCGTCTTCACCTTCCAAAAAACCCTCGACATGCGTGGTGCCTTCAGCCAGCGAGCCGAGCATGATCGAACGGTGAGAGATGGACTTATCGCCCGGAACGCGAATACGCCCGGAGAGTTTGCCGCCAGGGTTAGCCAGAAAAACCAGATCGTTCGAGTGCATAGCGTCCACATAGGCCCTACGGGCCAAAATTTTGCCGAAATGCTCACGGGCCACGCGGGCGCGGGTGAATACGCCCAGCAATTGATGCCCATCCCCTGCGTCAACCGCGTCGCGCAAGGCGTCGAGGTCGTCGCGAAATACGTCTAGCGTGCGCAGCACCGCCTCGCGATTGGCGAGGAAGATGTCGTGCCACATGACCGGATCACTGCCGGCGATCCGCGTGAAGTCGCGGAAACCGCCGGCGGCGTAACGAAAGATCTCCAGGTTCTCACTGCGCTTGGCCAGCGAGTCAACCAGGGTAAAGGCCAGCAAATGCGGCAGGTGACTGGTCGCAGCCAGCACCTGATCGTGATGCTTGACTTCCATATGTTCAACATCCGCGCCCAGCTCGCGCCACAGCGCATCGACCAGCGCCAGGGCCGACTCATCACTCTGCTCGCAAGGAGTGAGGATGACCTTATGGCGGCGGAACAGCTGCGCATTGGATGCTTCCACCCCGCTCTGCTCGGAGCCGGCAATTGGGTGGCCCGGCACAAACCGCACCGCTTTACCGGTAAAGGCCAGGCGCGCAGCACGCACCACATTGCCTTTGGCGCTGCCCACATCGGTGAGCACCGTCGTACCCAGGTCAAGCTTGGCCAGCTCTGCGAGCAGCTTTTCCATGGCCAGGATAGGCACCGCCAGCTGGATAATATCGGCCCCCTGACAGGCGGCAGCCAGATCAACCTCACAGCGATCGACCACCCCCAGCTCAACCGCCAACCGCCGCGACTCCGGGTCAAGATCGACACCTATCACTTCGCGGCACAGGCCGCGCTCACGCAAACCCTTGGCGAAGGAGCCGCCAATCAGGCCCAGGCCGATAACCACCAGGCGGCCGAGCTTAGGGGCGGCAGGTTGCACCTGAGTGACAGCAGAGTTGGCTTCACTCACGCGTTCAGCACCTTGGCCAGGGCGTCAAGGAAGCGCGCGTTTTCAGCAGGCAAACCAATCGAAACTCGCAGGAAATTTGGCATGCCGTAACCGGCCACTGGGCGCACGATCACCCCAGCACGTAGCAGCGCCTGGTTGATCGCCGCAGTATCACGACCAAAGTCCACAGCAATAAAGTTGCCTTTCGATGGGATCCAGCTCAGGCCCAACTCGCGCAGGCCGGCTTCTAGCTGCGCCATGCCGGCGTCATTGAGCTGACGGCTTTGCGTCAGGTAATCGGCATCATCCAGCGCGGCGCAGGCGGCCGCCAAGGCGAGGCTGTTGACGTTGAATGGCTGGCGTACACGATTGAGCACATCGGCGATCTGCGCCGAGCTGAGCGCATAACCAACGCGCAGCGCCGCCAGGCCATAGGCCTTGGAGAACGTGCGCGAGACCAGCAGATTCTCATAGCGCGCCAGGCACTTGAGGCCGTCCGGCAGCTCATCACCTTCGGCGAACTCGATATAAGCCTCATCCAGCACCACCAGCACATTGCTTGGCACGCGAGCGAGAAAACGCTCAAGCGCGTCGGGGCCGAACCAGGTGCCAGTCGGGTTGTTCGGGTTGGCGATAAACACCACGCGGGTGTTGGCGTCGATGGCAGCCAGCATGGCTTCCAGGTCGTGGCCGTAGTCCTTGGCCGGCACCACTCTGCCCTGGGCACCTACGGCCTGGGTCGAAATGGGGTAAACAGCAAAGGCGTACTGACTGAACACCGCATTAAGGCCGGGGGCCAGATAAGCGCGGGCGACCAGATCGAGAATGTCGTTGGAACCATTGCCCAGGGTGACCTGATTGATCTGCACGCCGCAACGCGCAGCCAGACGGCTTTTCAGCTCGAAACCATTGCCATCGGGGTAACGAGTCAGCTCGGCCAACTCGCTGCGAATCGCTTCCAGCGCCTTGGGGCTTGGGCCTAGCGGATTCTCGTTGCTGGCCAGCTTGACGATGCTGGCAGGGTCCAGATCCAGCTCACGGGCCAGCTCATCCACCGGCTTGCCCGGCACATAGGGCGACAGCTGCTGTACGCCTGGCTGGGCCAGGGCGAGGAAATCGGTCATAGCAATGCCTCACGCTTAAAGCCGCAAGCCCCAAGTACAGCCCGGCGTCGATGCGCGTGTAGCTTGAGACCTGAGGCGTGCCGCAGCAGTTTTAAAGTACCGCTTTCGGGTAGGAGCCCAGCACCTTGAGCGCCACGGCTTCCTGATTGATTTTTTCCAGCACGTCTTTGATCAGCGGATCGCGGTGGTGACCAACGAAGTCGATAAAGAACACGTAGGTCCACTTGCCGCTGCGCGACGGACGGGTTTCGATGCGGGTCAGATCGATGCCGTTGTTGTGGAACGGCACCAACAGTTCGTGCAGCGCGCCCGGCTTGTTGCGCATGGATATGATGACCGAGGTCTTGTCGTCGCCGGTGGGCGGCACTTCCTGGCTGCCGATGATCAGGAAGCGCGTGGAGTTGTCCGGACGATCTTCGATCTTCTCTGCCAGCTTGGTCAGGCCGTACAGATTAGCCGCCATATCGCCGGCAATCGCCGCACTGTTCCACTCGCTTTTTACCCGCTTGGCCGCGTCGGCGTTGCTCGACACCGCCACGCGCTCGACGTTGGGGTAATGCGCGTCCAACCACTTGCGGCACTGTGCCAGTGACTGCGCATGGGAATAGATGCGGGTGATTTTGTCGGTCTTGGTGGTTTCCCCGACCAGCAGGTGGTGGTGAATGCGCAGCTCGACTTCGCCGCAGATGACCATGTCGTGCTCAAGGAAGCTGTCGAGGGTGTGGTTGATCGCGCCTTCGGTGGAGTTCTCCACCGGCACCACGCCAAAGTTCACGGCACCGGCCGCCACTTCACGGAACACTTCATCGATAGCCGCCATCGGCACGCTGATCACCGCGTGACCGAAATGCTTCATCGCTGCCGCTTGCGAGAAAGTACCCTCTGGGCCGAGGTAAGCCACCTTGAGCGGATTTTCCAGGGCCAGGCAGGAGGACATGATTTCACGGAACAGCCGCGCCATTTCCTCGTTACCCAGCGGCCCCTGGTTGCGCTCCATGATGCGCTTGAGCACCTGGGCTTCGCGCTCAGGGCGGTAGAACACCGGGGATTCACCTTCCGGCAACGCTTTCATCTTCACCCGCGCGACTTCTTCGGCGCAGCGGGCACGGTCGCTGATCAGCTCAAGGATGCGCTCATCAAGATTGTCGATGCGCAGACGCAGGGCTTGCAGTTCCTGTTCGGACATATCAGCCATGCTCCTTCTCGAACTCGGCCATATAGGCCACAAGCGCCTCGACGGCATCCAGGCCCACGGCGTTATAGATGGAAGCACGCATGCCGCCGACCGAACGGTGACCCTTGAGGTTGAGCAGGCCACGCGCATCGGCGCCGGCGAGGAACGGCTTATCCAGCTTCTCGTCGGCCAGGCGGAACGGCACGTTCATCCAGGAGCGGGCGTTATGGGCAATCGGGTTGCTGTAGAAATCGCTGGTATCGATGGCCTTGTACAGCAGGTCTTTCTTGGCGCGGTTGATCCGCTCCATGGCGGCCACCCCGCCCTGCTCTTTCAGCCACTCGAACACCAGGCCGGACAGGTACCAGGAGAAGGTCGCCGGGGTGTTGTACATCGAGCCGTTATCGGCCGCGATCTTGTAGTTGAGCATGGTCGGGCAGACGCTGCGGGCACGGCCGAGCAGGTCTTCACGGACGATGGTCACCACCAGGCCGCTGGGGCCGATATTCTTCTGCGCGCCGGCGTAGATCAGGCCGAACTTCGACACATCGATCGGGCGCGAAAGGATGTCGGAAGACATATCCGCCACCAGCGGCACGTCACCGACTTCGGGGATCCAGTCGAACTGCAGGCCACCGATGGTTTCATTGCTGGCGTAATGCAGGTAGGCGGCGTCTTTCGACAGCTGCCATTCGTTCTGCCCGGGGATGGCGAAATAGTCATAGGCCTTGGCGCTGGCGGCGACATTGATATTGCCGTAGCGGCTGGCTTCTTCGATGCTTTTCTTCGACCAGATGCCGGTGTCGATATAGTCGGCGACGCCGTCTTCCGGCAGTAGGTTGAGCGGGATTTCAGCAAACTGCTGGCTGGCCCCGCCCTGCAGGAACAGCACCTTGTAGTCGGACGGAATTTCCATCAGGTCGCGCAGATCCTGCTCGGCCTTTTCCGCGATGGCGGTGTACTCATCACTCCGATGGCTCATCTCCATCACCGACAGGCCTTTACCCTGCCAATCGAGGAGCTCCGCCTGGGCGCGCTGCAAAACAGCTTCAGGAAGCGCGGCCGGGCCGGCGCAGAAGTTAAAGGCTCGCTTGCTCACATCCACTCTCGCTCAAAATAGTGGGCGGGCTGGTGCGTGCCAGCAGCCGCCAAATCCTACGCCGTCAGGGGCGAGCGCACTCGCCCCGACAGATCACTCTTCGCTGACCGGGCTTTCGTCAGCTGCGGCTTCGGGTGCATCACCTGCATCCGCAACTGCGCCGTCAACACTTTCTTCGCCCTCCAGCAGCTCTTCGTCGTCATCAGCCGAAGGCTCCTGCACACGCTCAAGGCCGACCAGGGTTTCATCCTTGGCCAGCTTGATCAGTGTCACGCCTTGGGTGTTACGGCCCAGACTGGAGACTTCGCTGACTCGGGTACGCACCAGGGTGCCCTGGTCGGAAATCAGCATGATTTCCTCGCCTTCAAGCACCTGCACGGCGCCGACCAACTTGCCGTTACGCTCGTTGCTGACCATGGCGATCACGCCCTGGCCACCGCGACCGCGACGCGGGAACTCGGCCATCGCCGTGCGCTTGCCGTAGCCACGTTCGGAAGCGGTGAGAATCTGCGCGTCGGCTTCAGGAATCAGCATGGAGATGATTTCCTGCCCCTCCGGCAGACGCATACCACGCACACCGCGAGCTGTACGGCCCATGGTGCGGACCTTGCTTTCCTTGAAGCGAATCACCTTGCCGCCGTCGGAGAACATCATCACTTCGCGGGCGCCGTCAGTTACGGCGGCGGAGATCAGGGTGTCATCTTCGTCCAGCTTGAGGGCGATCAGGCCCGAGCTGCGCGGACGGCTGAACTGCACCAGCGGAGTCTTCTTCACAGTGCCTTTGGCCGTAGCCATAAAGATGTAGGCACCGGTCGGTTCATCCGGGGTCTCGTCGCCGGCGTCATCGCCTTCGGCCAGGTCTTCGACTTCTTCAGCCTCGACCACTACGCCTTCGATATCGTCCGGCTCGTCGCCTTCCGGCGCCTGCTGACGCAGGGCCTCGAGATCGACCTGAAGCATGGCGGTAATGCGCTCGCCTTCGTCCAGCGGCAACAGGTTGACCAGCGGACGACCACGGGCGGCGCGCGAGGCTTCGGGAATTTCGTAGGTCTTCAGCCAGTACACCTTGCCCTTGCTGGAGAACAGCAACAGCGTGGCGTGGCTGTTGGCGACCAACAGGTGCTCGATGTAGTCCTCATCCTTCACACCGGTGGCCGACTTGCCCTTACCACCGCGACGCTGCGCCTGGTAGGCATGCAGCGGCTGGCTCTTGGCATAACCACTGTGAGAGATGGTGACCACACGCTCTTCTTCGGTGATCAGGTCAGCCAGGCTTAGATCCAGACGGTTGTCGAGAATCTCGGTACGGCGCGCATCGCCGAACTCGGCTTTGACCGCTTCCAGTTCTTCGCGGATCACTTCCATCAGACGCGTGGCGCTGGTGAGGATGCGGATCAGCTCGCCGATCTGAGTGAGAATTTCCTGGTATTCGGCCAGCAGTTTTTCATGCTCAAGACCGGTCAGGCGGTGCAGACGCAGCTCGAGAATGGCCTGGGCTTGTTCCGGCGAGAGGAAATACTTGCCGTCACGCAAGCCGTACTGCGGTTCCAGATCTTCCGGGCGGCAGGAGTCGGCACCGGCGCGCTCGACCATTGCCTCTACGGCCGTGGATTCCCAGGCAGTCGAAATCAGCGCCTGCTTGGCTTCGGCCGGGGTCGGCGAGGCTTTGATCAGAGCGATAACCGGGTCGATGTTGGACAGGGCAACCGCCTGACCTTCAAGGATATGGCCACGCTCACGGGCCTTGCGCAGCTCGAATACGGTGCGGCGGGTGACCACTTCACGGCGGTGCAGAATAAAGGCTTCGAGCATGTCCTTGAGGTTAAGGACCTTCGGCTGGCCGTCGATCAGCGCCACCACGTTGATGCCGAACACGCACTGCATCTGGGTCTGGGCGTAAAGGTTGTTCAGTACCACTTCTGGTACTTCGCCACGGCGCAGCTCGATGACGATGCGCATGCCGTCCTTGTCGGACTCATCGCGCAGTTCGGTGATGCCTTCGAGTTTCTTCTCTTTTACCAGCTCGGCGATCTTCTCGATCAGGCGCGCCTTGTTCAGCTGATACGGCAGCTCGCTGACGATGATCTGCTGGCGGCCACCGACCTTGTCGATGTCTTCAATAATCGCCCGGGCACGCATATAGATGCGGCCACGGCCGGTGCGGTAGGCCTCGATGATGCCGGCGCGACCGTTGATGATCGCCGCAGTCGGGAAGTCCGGACCGGGGATGTATTGCATCAGCTCATCGACAGTCAGCTCGCCGTTGTCGATCAGCGCCAGACAACCATTGATCACTTCCGTGAGGTTGTGCGGCGGAATATTGGTGGCCATGCCCACGGCGATACCGCTGGAGCCGTTGACCAACAGGTTGGGGATCTTGGTCGGCATAACCGCCGGGATCATCTCGGTGCCGTCGTAGTTCGGCACCCAATCCACGGTTTCTTTATGCAGGTCAGCCAGCAGCTCATGGGCCAGCTTGGTCATGCGTACTTCGGTGTAGCGCATGGCGGCCGCGTTATCGCCGTCCACCGAACCGAAGTTGCCCTGGCCGTCGACCAGCAGGTAACGCAGCGAGAATGGCTGCGCCATGCGGACGATGGTGTCGTACACCGCGGTATCACCGTGTGGGTGGTACTTACCGATGACGTCACCGACCACACGGGCGGACTTCTTGTAAGCCTTGTTCCAGTCGTTGCCCAACTCACTCATGGCAAACAGCACACGGCGGTGCACGGGCTTCAAGCCATCGCGCGCATCCGGCAGCGCTCGCCCGACGATTACGCTCATCGCGTAATCGAGGTAGGACTGCTTGAGTTCGTCTTCAATATTGACCGGGAGGATTTCTTTGGCCAGTTCGCCCATGAGTAGCCTTGTTCCTTTTTCTGGTGAAACTCCGCGCCGCTCGTCCTGAGTGGTGTGGAGCCTGTCGCCGTGCCTTGAGGCTCATAGCGACTCACGACAAATCAATAAGTTATGCCATGTATCTGCGCAGGTAAGAGGCCCATAACGGGCACCCCCGAAAACCGCCGGAGCTTACCACAATCACTGCGGCGCACCTATCCCCAGCGCCCGCCTGCCGACTAGCAGACCGTCGAAAACTACTGCTCTCGGCTATGCCGCGTTGAAAGCAGCCTCGGAATGCTCATGTACAACTCGTACACTGCGCTTCCTCGGCTGCTTTCGCCTTGCCTAGCCATCGCTCGTTACGTTTTCAACGGCCTGCTGTGCGCGGAATAAGCAAAACTCAGTGCAGACGCTTGCGGCACATCAATTGCGCCATTTTTTCCGCATCCGGACGATCAACCACGCCCTTTTCGGTGACGATAAAGTCGATCAGATCCGCCGGGGTCACGTCGAATACCGGATTGAGCGCCTCTATCCCGCCGGCGATACGCTTGCCGCCCAGCTCTAGCAGCTCGCTGGGGTCGCGCTCTTCCAGCACGATGTCGTCACCGTGCTCCATGGCCATATCAATGGTTGAACTGGGCGCCACCACCATAAAGCGCACGCCGTGATGCATGGCGTTCACCGCCAACTGATAGGTGCCGACCTTGTTGGCCACATCGCCATTGGCAGCAATGCGGTCGGCGCCGACGATGACCCAAGTGATGCCACGGGTTTTCATCAGGTGCGCAGCAGCCGAGTCGACATTCACCGTCACCGGGATGCCGTCAGCGGCCAGTTCCCAGGCAGTCAGCCGCGAGCCCTGCAACCAGGGCCGGGTTTCGTCCGCATATACCCGTTCAAGCAGACCCTCATGAAAAGCGGCGCGAATCACCCCCAGCGCGGTGCCAAAGCCGCCCGTGGCCAGGGCGCCGGCATTGCAGTGGGTCAGCAGGTTCTGCTGATTACCTTGGTGCTTGCGAATCAGATCGACACCCAGCTGAGCCATGGTCAGGTTGGCTTCACGATCGCTTTGATGGATGCCGATGGCTTCAGCCTCCAGCAGCGCCAGCGGGTCGTCATGGCTTTTCAGCCGACCCAGCCGCTCACGCATGCGCTCAAGCGCCCAGAACAGGTTGACCGCCGTCGACCGCGAGGCAGCCAGCAGGTCGAAATCCGCCTGCAATGCCGCTCGCCAGTCGCCGCCTTCCTGCAGACGAGCCCTTACAGCCAGGACAATCGCATAGGCCGCGCTGATGCCGATGGCCGGCGCGCCGCGCACCACCATGCTACGGATCGCCTCGGCGACATCCGCAGCCGAGTGATAGCTCAGCCAGGTCTCCTCGAAAGGCAGCGCGCGCTGATCCAGCAGGTGCAGAGCGCCATCACGCCACTCGATGGCCTTGACCTTCTCTGCCGCTAGCAGTTGCTCGCGCATGACACACCTCCGCCGGAAAAAGCCGACCATTATACGCACAGCACTGGGCACATCGCGCCAGATCAGCTGCATGCAGCTTCAAGCCTAGGGCGTTCCCCTATAAACTCGCCACTCTACTGACTGCCGGAAGCCTTCCCATGCCCCAAGCTCCGCTCGATTTACTGCTGCTGCCCACCTGGCTGGTCCCGGTCGAGCCAGCTGGCGTGGTTCTGCTGGAGCATGGCCTGGGCATCCGCGACGGGCGCATCGCACTGATCGCACCGCGCGCTGAAGCACTTAAGCACTCAGCCCTGCAGGTGCTTGAGCTGCCCGGACGACTGCTCACGCCAGGCCTGGTCAACGCCCATGGGCACGCGGCAATGACCCTATTCCGCGGGCTGGCCGATGATCTGCCGCTGATGACCTGGCTGGAGAAGCACATCTGGCCGGCAGAGGCCAAATGGGTCAACGAGCAGTTTGTGCAGGATGGCACTGAGCTGGCCATCGCCGAACAGCTCAAGGGCGGCATTACCTGCTTCTCCGACATGTATTTCTTCCCTGAAACCGCCAGTCAGCTGGTGCACAGCAGTGGTATCCGCGGGCAGATCACCATTCCGGTACTGGATTTTCCGATTCCCGGCGCCCGCGACGCTGACGAAGCGCTGCGCAAAGGCCTGAACCTGTTCGACGACCTCAAGCACCACCCGCGCCTGAGCGTCGCCTTCGGCCCGCATGCGCCCTACACGGTGAGCGACGACAAGCTGGAAAATATCCGCGTGCTCGCCGAGGAGCTGGACGCCGGCATTCATATGCACGTGCACGAAACCGCCTTCGAAGTTCAGCAGAGCCTGGAGCAGCGTGGCGAGCGACCACTGGCGCGCCTGGCGCGCCTTGACCTGCTCGGCCCGCGCTTCCAGGCCGTGCACATGACCCAGATTAATGATGAAGACCTGGCCCTGCTGGTGGAAAGTAACAGCAGCGTGATCCATTGCCCGGAGTCCAACCTCAAGCTGGCCAGCGGATTCTGCCCGGTAGAAAAGCTCTGGCAGGCCGGGGTCAATGTGGCCATCGGCACCGATGGCGCAGCGAGCAACAATGATCTCGATCTACTCGGCGAAACCCGCACCGCCGCCCTGCTGGCCAAGGCCGTCGCGGGCTCGGCCACCGCCCTGGATGCCCACCGCGCACTGCGCATGGCCACCCTCAACGGCGCTCGCGCCTTGGGCCTGGATGAGCAGATCGGCTCATTGGAACTGGGCAAGGCGGCAGATATCGCCGTATTCAACCTCTCCGGCCTGGCCCAGCAACCGGTTTATGACCCGGTTTCGCAGCTGATCTATGCAGGTGGCCGCGCCTGCGTCGAACACCTGTGGGTCGGCGGCAAACAATTGCTCGACGACGGCCAACTGACGCGCCTGGACGAACAACGGATCATCGCCAATGCCCGCGCCTGGGGCGCGAAGATCGCCGGCAAGTGACAGCCAGCCCAGAGAATGCGGGCACTGCGACAAACTGACATACATTGGACGCATAACAGGCGTCCAATCCACACGGCGAAACTGGCAACATGAGCCTCTCGCCGCCGCCTGATTCAGGGATTTATATGAGCAACGTCGACCACGCCGAAATCGCCAAATTCGAAGCCCTCGCCCATCGCTGGTGGGACCGCGAAAGCGAATTCAAGCCGCTGCATGACATCAACCCGCTGCGGGTCAACTGGATCGACGAGCGCGTCGGCCTGGCCGGCAAGAAGGTGCTCGACGTTGGCTGCGGCGGCGGTATTCTGAGCGAATCCATGGCCCAGCGCGGTGCCAACGTCACCGGCATCGACATGGGCGAAGCACCACTGGCCGTGGCCCAGTTGCACCAGCTGGAATCCGGGGTCAGCGTCGAATACCGGCAGATCACTGCCGAAGCCCTGGCTGAAGAAATGCCAGAACAGTTCGACGTGGTCACCTGCCTGGAAATGCTTGAGCACGTACCCGACCCAGCGTCGGTGATCCGCGCCTGCTACCGCATGGTCAAGCCTGGAGGTCAGGTATTCTTCTCCACCATCAACCGCAACCCCAAGGCTTACCTGTTCGCCATCATCGGCGCCGAGTACCTGATGCGTCTGCTGCCGCGCGGCACCCATGACTTCAAGAAATTTATCCGTCCATCCGAGCTGGGCGCCTGGAGCCGCGAAGCGGGTCTTGAGGTCAAGGATATCATCGGTCTGACCTACAACCCGCTGAGCAAACGCTACAAGCTGGAAGCCGATGTCGACGTCAATTACATGATCCAGACCCTCAAGGAGGCCTGATGCGCCTGCGCGCAGTTCTTTTCGATATGGACGGCACCCTGCTCGACAGCGC
>Ga0247831_1003322_pt1 | contig 23793 bp, 23 predicted proteins | sample LaCruzMarch2015__9_FD_192406 | JGI IMG/M metagenome (GOLD analysis project Ga0247831, IMG submission 192406) | Freshwater microbial communities from meromictic Lake La Cruz, Castile-La Mancha, Spain - LaCruzMarch2015_1m | ecosystem: Environmental > Aquatic > Freshwater > Lake | place: Spain...
GATGAAGCAAGGTCAGATGATGAAAGGCGCCGATAATCTCGACGCCGATACCGCCGAATTAATCGTCACGGACTTTGGTCACAGCGTGAAGCGCGTGGCAGAATCTGACGTTGAAATTGGTCTGGAAGGTGAGGCTGATACCGACGCCAACCAAGTGCCACGCCCGCCTGTCGTTACGATCATGGGTCACGTTGACCATGGTAAAACCTCGCTTCTCGATGCAATCCGCTCTGCCGATACGGTTAAAGGCGAAGCCGGTGGCATTACCCAGCACATTGGGGCCTATCAGGTTCGTTTGGGCAGCGGCGAGCGCGTAACCTTCTTGGACACGCCGGGCCACGCTGCCTTCTCCAGCATGCGCGCTCGTGGTGCCGGTATCACCGACGTGGTGGTTCTGGTGGTTGCGGCCGATGACGGTGTCATGCCTCAAACCGTGGAAGCCATTAGCCACGCAAAAGCGGCTGGTGTGCCAATCATTGTGGCCGTCAACAAAATCGACAAGCCAGAAGCCAATCCGCAAAAGGTTTTGAACGAACTTCTGCAATATGAAGTTCTGACCGAAGCCGTGGGCGGTGACACCTTATGGGTGCCTGTTTCGGCTAAAGAGCGCACCAATCTGGACACGTTGCTTGAAACCATCCTGCTGCAGTCAGAAGTATTGGACCTCAAAGCCAATCCGGATCGCGCCGCAGAAGGTACGGTTATCGAAGCCAAGCTCGATAAGGGTCGTGGCTCGGTCGCGACCGTTCTGGTACAGCGCGGCACACTCAAGCGTGGCGATTTGGTGGTTGCTGGAACGCAATGGGGTCGCGTGCGCGCCCTTAATGACGAGCGCGGCCAAACCGTACAGTCTGCAGGGCCTTCCCAGCCCGTTGAAATTCTGGGTCTCGATGGCACGCCAGAACCCGGCGACGTGGTTGTGGTCGTGGAAAATGAAGCCCGCGCCCGTGAAGTTACCGACTATCGGATCCGCATGAAGCGGGAAAAGGTCGTCGTACGCCAAACCGCGCGTTCGGGTCTGGAAGCCATGTTGGCCCGCATCAAGGATGCCGAAGTCAAGGAATTCCCGCTCATCGTCAAAGCCGATGTGGGCGGGTCTGCCGAAGCCATTACCGCGGCGCTTGAAAAATTGTCGACCGACGAAGTGCGCGCCAAAGTCATCCATCAGGCCGTTGGCGGGATCACCGAAAGCGACGTGCTATTGGCGAAGTCTTCCGGCGCACCCATCCTCGCGTTCAACACGCGTGCACCCAAGCAAGTGCGCGACTTGGCTGAACATGAAGGGGTTGAGATCCGTTATTATTCCATCATCTACAATCTTTTGGATGATGTGAAAGACATTCTCTCCGGCATGTTGGAGCCAGAGCGCAAAGAAACCTTCTTGGGCTATGCCCAAATCTTGCAGGTGTTCAACATCACCAAGGTTGGCAAAATTGCTGGCTGTAAGATCAATGAAGGCAATATCAAACGCGGTTGCGGTGTTCGCTTGCTGCGCGATGATGTCGTCATCCATGAAGGCAAGCTCTCCACTCTGAAGCGCTTTAAGGACGAAGTCAGCGAAGTTTTGGCTGGCCAAGAATGCGGTATGGCATTTGAAGGCTATCAAGACCTACGCGAAGGCGATCTCATTGAGTGCTTCGACGTGCAGATCATTAAGCGCTCGCTCTAAGCGACCTACCTATTAGAAAAATGCGTGTGGCAAAGCGGAATATGTCTTGCCACACGCTCTCCATCCCTCCGCCTTGACTGGACGAAGCCAGCATGTGCGCATCAGGTGAAACTCATGGCAAAACGTTTCGATAATTCATCCGGCCCGACCCAGCGGCAATTGCGGGCGGGTGAAAATATCCGTCACGTGCTGGTTGAGATTCTGCGCCGCGGCGACATTCGTGATCCGGCTTTGGTCGACAAAAGCATCACGGTCGGCGAAGTCCGCATGAGCCCAGACCTTAAGCACGCCAATATTTTTGTCGCAGCCCTCGGCCTCGAAGATGGCGAGGAGATTGCTAAGGCGCTCAATCGCGCGTCCAAGTTCCTGCGCGGCGAGTGTGGGCGCGCGCTAGAAAGCAAGTTTACCCCAGACCTGCGCTTCTTGGCTGATACGTCCTATGATGCGGCTTTGAAGATGAATGATCTTTTCAACGATCCCAAGGTTCGCGCCGATTTGATCAAGCCGGCGGATGAGGCCTGATGTCGCGCCGCAAAAAGGGCCAAGACATCCACGGCTGGATCGTTTTAGATAAAAGCCTGCATTTAACCTCTACCGATGCAGTAACCCGCGTGCGTCGGGCGTTTGACGCCAAGAAGGCCGGTCATGCAGGCACGTTGGACCCCTTGGCGACGGGCATTTTGCCAATCGCGCTTGGCGAAGCCACCAAAACCGTGGCTTGGCTGATGGAAGCTGAGAAATCCTATCGCTTTACAGTCGAATGGGGTGCTTCAACCGATACCCAAGACCGCGAAGGCAAGATAATCGCCACATCCGATATACGTCCCAGCAAAGAGGCAATCGAGGCAGCTCTGGTTGGCTTTATCGGTGAAATCCAACAAGTCCCGCCCATCTATAGCGCCATTAAAGTGGCGGGCGAGCGGTCTTACGATCTGGCGCGTGATGGCGAAGTGCCTGAACTCAAAGCGCGCACGGTTTTGCTGATTGAAGCGCGTTTGGTTGATGTGCCTGATACCGATCACGCCACGATTGAATGCCGCTGTGGCAAGGGATTTTATGTCCGCGCCTTGGCTCGCGACCTCGCAACCGCCCTGGGTGCTGAGGGTCATGTGAGCGCGTTGCGTCGCACGTCGGTCGGTCCATTCCACGAGAGCGCAGCAATAACACTGGAAAAGCTGCAGGAAGTGTGCAATAGCGACGCCGCGTCCGACAGCCTTTTGCCAGTTGAGACCGCGCTGGACGACATCCCGGCGCTGGCCGTAACAGTGGAAGAGGCTTTCAGGTTGCGGCAAGGCCGCGGGATTGTTCTTCTCCCCCACCAGGTTGAAGAGCTGCGCTCTAAGCGCAGACCCCGTGTTGTATCCGGCGAAGACATGAGCCGAGCAGCACTGGCAACCCTACAAGGCCAAGCCGTCGCTATAGGAGACGCACGCGCGGGACGGTTTGAACCGGTCCGTGTGTTTCAACTCAGTGCGAGCGATTGAACCCGCCGCCAACCCAAAGGGAACCACGATGTCGGTAGCACCAGAGCGTAAGCTCGAAATCATGAAAGAACATGGCCTCGCCCCAAATGATACGGGCAGCCCAGAAGTACAAATCGCGATCCTGACTGAGCGTATCGTGAACCTGACTGAGCATTTCAAAATGCACAAGAAGGACAATCACTCCCGTCGCGGCCTGTTGGCCATGGTGTCGTTGCGTCGCCGTTTGCTGGACTATGTAAAGTCCCGCGATGTGGCCCGTTATCAAGCCATTTTGACCAAGCATGGTCTGCGTCGCTAAGGCGTCGTGACAAAACCAATCAGGGCGGTGCGAGATGCGCCGCCCTTTTGCTATTTGCCCCTCACTCGGAATCGAGGCCAAATTCGGCAAGCGGGGTAAGATGAAAGAGGGCTCTCGCATAGGGTGAGGGCTTTCTCCGGCAAGGACGCCGGACCCCTTGGTTCAGGAAGGCCTGTTCCAAGTTTTGTAGGCGGCAGCATGGGGAAGGCCCCATGATCTGCCAGAAGGAATGATGATGTTTGACATAAAGACTGTTTCGCTCGAATGGGGCGGACGTACGCTGACACTGGAAACTGGCCGCATGGCGCGCCAAGCCGATGGGGCCGTTCTGGCCACCTATGGCGACACACAAGTTCTCGCGACCGCTGTTGGTGCGCGTTCGGCCAAGCCGGGGATCGATTTCTTCCCGCTGACCGTGAATTATCAAGAAAAATTCTATGCAGCCGGCCGCATCCCAGGTGGCTATTTCAAGCGCGAAGGTCGTCCGACCGAGAAGGAAACCCTGGTTTCCCGCTTGATCGACCGCCCAATCCGGCCCTTGTTCGCCAAAGGCTTTAAGAACGAAACCCAAGTGGTGATCACCACCTTGTCGCATGATCAGGAAAATGATCCCGATATCGTGGCTTTGGTGGCTTCTTCGGCTGCTTTGGTTCTGTCTGGTTTGCCATTCATGGGCCCAATCTCGGCCGCACGCGTTGGCTATATCAACGGCGAATACGTACTGAACCCAACCGTCGATCAGCTGAAAGAAAGCGACATGGATTTGGTGGTCGCAGGGACCGCTGACGCCGTGATGATGGTTGAATCAGAAATCTACGAATTGTCTGAAGAAGTGGTGTTGGGCGGGGTTTCCTTCGCGCACAAGCAAATGCAGCCTGTGATCGACTTGATCATCGCGCTGGCAGAGCAAGCCGCAAAAGATCCTTGGGACTTCCAAGCCGAAGATCACAGCGCCGAAAGCAAGGCCGTGAAGGACATGATCGGCGCAGATATCGATGCCGCGTACCGCATCGCCGACAAGGGTGCGCGTCAAGACGCTGTTGGTGCCGCGAAGAAGCGTGCTGAAGCCGCCTTGGTGGCTTCCGAAACCAACCCAGACGGGATGGACGGCTCGCTGTTCAAGACGGTCTGTAAAGAAGTCGAAAGCGACATCGTGCGCAGCGCCATCGTGAAGGAAGGCCGTCGCATCGACGGTCGCGCGGTCGACAAGGTTCGTGCGATTGTTTCTGAAGCGGGCGTTCTGCCACGTGCACACGGCTCGGCCTTGTTCACCCGTGGTGAAACCCAAGCGCTCGTGGTTGCCACTTTAGGCACGGCCGATGATGAGCAATTCATCGACAGCTTAGAAGGCACCTATAAAGAGCGCTTCATGCTGCATTATAACTTCCCTCCATATTCGGTGGGTGAAGTTGGCCGCATGGGTGGCGCTGGTCGTCGCGAAATCGGTCACGGCAAGCTGGCTTGGCGTGCGATGCAGGCAGTTCTGCCGACCCCAGAGCAATTCCCCTACACCATCCGTTTGGTGTCAGAGATCACTGAATCCAACGGCTCGTCCTCGATGGCGTCGGTTTGCGGTGCCTCTTTGGCTCTGATGGATGCAGGCGCGCCAATCAGCTCGCCAGTTGCTGGTGTTGCGATGGGCCTCGTGCTGCAAGATGACGGAAGCTTCGAAGTTCTGACCGACATTCTGGGTGATGAAGATCATCTGGGCGACATGGACTTTAAGGTCGCTGGTACCGAGAACGGCATCACCTCGCTTCAAATGGACATCAAGGTTGCAGGCATCACGGAGGAGATCATGAAGGTCGCCCTCACACGTGCCCACGCTGGCCGCATGCACATCTTGGGCGAAATGGCGAAGTCTTTGACCGGTGCCCGTGGCGAGTTGAACGCCTTTGCGCCAAAGATCGTGTCCTTCATGATCCCAACCGACAAGATCCGTGAAGTGATCGGCACCGGTGGTAAGGTCATCCGCGAAATCGTGGAAAAGACTGGTGCGAAGATCTCGATCGAAGATGATGGCAGCGTGAAAGTTGCCGCAGCCGATCAAGACAAGATCGATGCCGCTGTGAAGTGGGTGAAGAGCATCACAGACGAAGCCGAAGTCGGCAAAGTCTATGAAGGCAAGGTCGTCAAAGTCATGGAATTTGGTGCCTTTGTGAACTTCTTCGGTGCCAAGGACGGCTTGGTCCACATCTCGCAACTCGCAAACCGCAAAGTCGCGACCGTCGGTGAAATCGTCAAAGAAGGCGACACCGTGAAGGTGAAGCTGATGGGCTTTGATGATCGCGGCAAGACCCGCTTGTCGATGAAAGTCGTCGACCAAGCCACCGGCGAAGACATCGAAGAAAAGCTGAAGGCCGAACGCGCTGAGCGTGGCGAGGTTGAAGAAGTCGAACAACCCCGCGAGCGCAGCGAACGCCCCCGTCGCCGCCGCGACTAAGGCTTTCTCTCTTCCATTTAAATTACCAGCGGCGATCCCTTCGGGGGTCGCCGTTTTGGTTTGTGGGCAGCTTTTGTGGGTGCTCAGAGTTTTTTGTCTGGAAGACTTTGGTGCAGGCTCTGCCTACACCAAAAGCCTCAGTTAATTGTTGGTGTGCGACTTGACGCGGCAAATAGCCCGGGCATGCTATTTAAGCGGTTTGGTGGACCACAGGGATCACCAAAGCGCGTCCAGATAAAATCCCTATTCCGACGCTCTCAGCCCCGCCGGAGCGTTAGCGCAGAGCGGGGACCTCCAAAGACCTCGCGGCACAAGGTCCCGGCTCGGCTTCGCCGTGCGGGATGAGATCGCTCTTGTTGTCACGAGGCCAACCCCGCGCCTTGCCCCACACGGCCCCGCGCGCTAAAGCCAGCCGATGACAGACGCACTTGAAAAAACCATTCCTAAAGTTGGTATCGTATCGCTCGGCTGCCCGAAGGCGCTGGTGGATAGCGAGCGGATTATCACGCGCTTGCGGGCCGAGGGGTATCAGATAGCCCCAGACTATAGCGGGGCGGACCTCGTGCTCGTCAACACCTGCGGCTTTCTCGATAGTGCGCGCGAAGAAAGCTTGGATGCGATTGGTGAGGCCATTGCCGAACATGGCAAGGTCATCGTCACGGGCTGCTTGGGGGCCGAGCCGGATGTGATCCGGGAGCGCCATCCCAAAGTCTTGGCGATTACCGGGCCGCAGCAATATGAGAGCGTCATGTCAGCGGTTCATGCGGCTCTACCGCCCAGCCATGATCCGTTCCTGGATCTGGTGCCAGAAGGCGGCGTGAAACTGACGCCGCGCCACTACGCCTATTTGAAAATTTCTGAGGGCTGCAACAACCGCTGCTCCTTCTGCATCATCCCGAAGCTGCGCGGCGACCTCGTCTCGCGCCCGGCGGCCCATGTGATGGCAGAGGCGGAAAAGCTGGTCGGTGCTGGCGTGAAAGAGCTTTTGGTGATCAGCCAAGACACCTCCGCCTATGGCCTCGATATTGGCTATGCCACAAGCACCTGGAAAGACCGCGAGTATCGCGCGAAATTCTATGATTTGTGCAAGGATTTGGGCAGTTTAGGTGCTTGGGTGCGCCTGCACTATGTTTACCCCTATCCTCATGTTGATGAGGCCATCCATCTGATGGCAGAGGGTAAAATCCTGCCCTATCTGGACATTCCTTTTCAACATGCGAGCCCGCGCGTGTTGAAGGCCATGCGCCGCCCCGCCAATCAGGACAAGCAGGCCGCCCGCATTGCAAAGTGGCGGTCAGAATGCCCTGATCTTGCGATCCGCTCGACCTTTATCGTCGGCTTCCCCGGCGAGACAGAGGAAGACTTCACCCAATTGCTGGACTTCATGCGCGAAGGCCAAATCGACCGGGTTGGCTGTTTCAAATATGAGAATGTCGTCCACGCGCCTTCCCGCGACCTCGAAGGCCATGTGCCAGAGGAAGTGAAGGAAGAGCGTTGGCACCGGTTCATGGAAGTCGCGCGCGAGGTGTCTGAACAGCGGCTTGCGACTAAGATCGGCAAGGAAGTAGACGTCATTATTGATGAGGTCGATGACGAAGGCCCGATTGGCCGCACGGTTTGGGATGCACCTGAAGTGGATGGTGCCATCGAGCTGCACGGCTTTAAGCGGGCCAAACCCGGCGATATCGTGCGGGCACGCATTGTCGATGCTGGCGATTATGATCTGGTCGGCGAAGCGATCTAGTTTTTGGTCGCCAGCCACCAGCCGCCAAAGCTGAGGCTGAGAAGCAGCGTCAACATCACAGCTTGCTGGCTTAGGCCATACATAGCCGCGCTGGCCAAGACGGCTGTTTCGATTTCTCGTAAGCCGCTAGGTGCTAAGAACGCGATCAAGCTGAAGAAGATGACTGCTAAGGTGATCCGCGCCGCTTCGCGCCAAATCTGCTTGCGCGCGATGTCAGCTTGAACTTCCCGCATGACGCCCGCGACAAAGGCGTCGTCAGACGCGGAGTCTTTCAGAGTTGAGCCCTCATAAAATAGGGATTTGAGAGCAAGATCGTCTTGGTTCATGGCTGTTTGCTTTCTGGTAGGTCGATTTTGGCCCCAAGGGCCGCGGGGCGCAAGTCCCGCATGACTTCGATTGCGCGGTCCCGCCCGCGCTGAGCATGGCTTTTGACGGTTCCAAGCGGCATGGACAGGGCTTGGGCGGCTTCGCTATGCGACAGCCCGGCCCCAAAACATAGGGCCACGACAAGGCGTTGATCGGGGGAAAGGGCGAGGAGCACTTTGTCGAGATCAAGTTTGGCGGCTAGACCCGTTTCTTGAGAGGCGACTTGGTCTTGATCGGCCAGCCAATCATGATCGCGCTTTTGCGCGCGGGCGTGGCTGCGACGTTGGTCATGGGCGGCGTTCACAGCGATGGAAAATAGCCAACCGCGAAAGCTGCCTCCGGCTTGGTCGGCCCCGCGCCAGCGCGACAAGTTCTTCCAAGCCTTTAGAAAAGTCTCCTGTGCCAGATCATCTGCCAAGCTGGGCTCAGAGACAATCCGGCACAGGAAGCCACGAACGGCGGCTTGATGACGGCGCACCAGCTGATCAAACGCGTTGGAGGAACCCGTGCGGGCGCGTTTGACCAAGGCTTCATCAACATCGCTGATTAGCGTTTGACTGGTGTGCACTTTCATAACCTCAGTTCGCGTTTCACCCAGTCTTATTGCGGTTGGGACGGGGGAGCAGGGCGGCGCAAGCGCCAGCTTAGAATTTGGCCTGTACCTGTAAAGCCTACGACTATGCCAATAAGTCCGAGGATGGTACCGAAGTGTTGGTCAAAGCCATTGAGATAGGCAAGCCCGCCCGCGGCGCAAAATCCTAATCCCATCATCAAGCTCACGAGGCCCGACCGAAGGTCCATTTCTGGCGAGTTGGGCGATTTAACCATCAACTTCAAAGTGGTTTCATCCAGTTTCTGGCCGGAGGAAATCACTTGTCGAAGCGTCTCTTGTTGGTCCGCTCTGACTTTGGCATTCATATAGAGTGTAGCCAACACACCCGTGGTAATGCACAAGAACAAGGCAATTGGGACAAGCCCTTCCATCATATTCATTTTCTTTTCCTTTTCTCATGTTCGGCGATGGCAAAAACTAATGACGCCGCCGCATCTGATTTTGGATGCAGCCAAGCTGCATTCTTTGTGACTAACGAGCAAGACGGGGCGGGGCGGGGGGCCTTTCGGTGGCAATAACGAGCACATCATAGGTTTCCAGCCTATCGCGTACGCTCAAGGGCAGGGACAGCCACAAGGCACGATTGGCTTTTAGCGCTTTGATCTGGAAAGCTTGGCCTTCGGTAGTTGGCTTCGCTGCAAGCTGACTCAGAATAGAGCATGTCTTGGCACTAAAGGCTTGGCGGCCTTGGGGTTGGCACAGCGTATGGCGGCTGACGGGATGGGCCAGATCTTTGGCCCAGGCCATTTGCTCTGGCTTGAGTGGGGCTAGGGCCTGTTGGGGATTGGCTTTTTGCTGCGGAATGGCCGCAAACACAGGGCTCGCAAGCCCTAAGCTTAAGCAAATTTGGCCGGCGGCGAGGATCAGGGGGAGGGTTTTCATCTTGGTATCCTTGTTGTTGGTTGGATACAGATAAGACGCCACTGCTGCGGGTTTTGGATGCAGCAGTATTCCACACCCGCTGATATTTTTCGTGTTGGCAAAACTAGGCTATAGGGTTGGCTATGGCTGATGACATTTTCCCTCCCGCGACCGCGCAATCCATTTCTTCAGATGGGCTGTTGCTGGATTGTTGGTATTTTGCCGCGACCTCGGCAGAGCTGAAGGCAGGTAAACAATTCCGTCGCATGATTTTGGGGGAGCCGATCCTCTTGGGCCGCACCGCCAAGGGTGAGGTGTTGGCCATGCGCGACGTCTGCCCGCATCGGGCGGTTCCTTTGTCGGCAGGGCGTCAAGTTGAAACCAACGGGCAAGCCACAATCGAATGCCCCTATCACGGCTGGCGCTTTGGTGGCGATGGGGTGTGCAAGTTGATGCCATCCTTGGTCGAGGGACAGCCCTATGACCCGGCCAAGGTAAAGGTTCGTCGTTTCCCCCATGCGGAGCGCAATGGCCTCGTCTTTATCTATATCTCATCTGACCCCCGGTTTGACGGCACGCCCGATCTGCCGCCGCCTGACTTTGGCATCAAAGCCGATCGACCCAAATTTGTCGTCAGTCGGGTATTTGAAGCCCATATGGACAATGCGGTGGTTGGCCTGATGGACCCCGCCCATGTGCCCTTTGTCCATAATCAATGGTGGTGGCGTCCGCCGTCGGTTGGGCTAAAGCTCAAAGAGAAGCAATTTGAGCCTCGACTTTACGGCTGGGCCATTGCCCGCCATGCGCCGTCGTCTAATTCTCTGGCCTATCGCCTGTTGTTCGGTGAGGGTGTGACGACCGAGATTGTCTTCATGGTGCCGGGCTTCCGCTGGGAAGTGGTCGAGAATGACAAGAGCCAGTTCTTCACGCTGACCTGCCTGACGCCGATTGACGGCAATTCGACCCTCATTACTCAGATCAGCTATTGGACGGCCGCGCCATTGCTGGATTTGATAAAGCCGATCCTGATCCCCGCAGCCCGCGAATTCCTAGACCAAGATGGCCGCATGGTGGACCTTCAGAATAAAGGACTGCCTTTTACAAAAGGTATGCTTTGGATTGACGATATCGACGTGCAAGCTAAGTGGTACACCAAACTCAAGCGGGAATGGGCGCAAAGTCGGGCCGAGGGGCGGCCTTTCTCTAATCCCATACGCCCTCAAAGCTTGAAGTGGCGAAGTTGAATTCAAGCACGGGCGTTGAATGGGCTTGCGTCAGAGCGGTAGGTCAGCCATCGTGCTAACCAACCATAAGCAGGGGCTCAGGGGAGATTAAGCTTCATGCGAATAGCAATACTGAAGGAAACGCGCGACGGGGAAACCCGGGTGGCGGCCTCGCCAGAAACGATTAAAAAACTCACGGCGGCGGGCCATCAAATAATTATCGAAACCGGTGCCGGTGATCACGCATCCTCGCCTGACCGCCTGTTCGTTGAGGCAGGCGCTGAAATCGCGGCAGATGCCAAGACAACGCTGAAAGGCGCGGACCTTCTATTGAAAGTCCGCCGTCCCAGTGCCGCCGAGTTGAAGCTGGTCCCAAAGGGCGCTGGCGTGGTAGCCTTCTGGAGCCCGCATAGCGACAAGGCGCTGATTGATGCTGCCGCTAAAGCTGGCGTGGTCGCTTTGTCGATGGAATTCACCCCCCGCATTACCCGCGCCCAAGCGATGGATGCTTTGTCATCCCAAGCTAACTTGGCAGGTTATCGCGCTGTGATCGAAGGTGCGGCGCTGTATGGCCGTGGCTTCCCGATGATGATGACGGCGGCTGGAACTGTCGCTGCAGCTAAGTGCTTTGTCATGGGTGCTGGCGTGGCCGGCCTGCAGGCGATTGCAACCGCGCGTCGCCTTGGTGCCATCGTGACCTCGACCGATGTTCGGCCTGCCGCGAAAGAACAAGTCGCCTCACTCGGTGCCAAGTTTATTGCCGTCGAGGACGAAGAGTTCAAAGCTGCAGAAACCGCGGCTGGCTATGCAAAGCCCATGAGTGCGGAATATCAGGCCAAGCAGGCAATTCTTGTCGGCGAACATATTGCCAAGCAAGATGTGGTCATCACCACGGCTCTAATCCCCGGCCGTCCGGCCCCGGTTTTGGTGACGCCAGAAATGGTTGCCGCCATGAAGCCTGGTAGCGTGATTGTCGATTTGGCGGTGGAGCAAGGCGGTAATTGCCCGCTGTCCAAAGCGGATGAATTGGTGATTACTGAAAATGGCGTGACCATTGCCGGCTTTGCCAATCTGCCCGGTCGCTTGGCGGCGGATTCTAGCGCGCTTTATGCGAAGAATTTGCTCAACCTTCTGCCCTTGTTGACCGATGCGGAAACCAAGGCCTTCGCCCCCCATTTTGACGACGATATCATTCAGGGCATGCTGCTCACCCGCGATGGCGCGGTCGTGCACCCTTCCCTGACAGCAGCATGAGGATTGAACATGGAAGCCGTTGATCCCACCGTTTTCCGCCTCGCCATTTTCGTGTTGGCGATTTTTGTTGGTTATTATGTGGTGTGGAGCGTGACTCCCGCCCTGCACACGCCTTTGATGGCCGTTACCAACGCCATTTCCTCGGTCGTTGTTGTCGGCGCTTTGATCGCAGCTGCAGCGACGCTGCCAGATGGCGGGGCTGATGGCGCGACTTGGGTGTCGCGTGGCATGGGTGCGCTCGCCGTGGCGTTGGCCGCCGTTAACATCTTTGGTGGGTTCCTCGTGACCCAGCGGATGTTGGCTATGTATAAGAAGAAGGAGCGTTCTGCTCCTGGAAAGGGCGGCCACTAAGATGACCCCATCGATTGCAGCCCTTCTTTATCTTGTCTCGGGCGTCTTGTTCATTCTGGCCCTGCGCGGTCTCTCCAGCCCTGAAACCAGCCGTCAAGGCAATACTTATGGTATGGTCGGCATGGCAATTTCGGTCGTTACGACCCTGCTCGCCGTCAAACTCGATGTTACGACCATTGGCCTAATCCTCGCAGCAACCGCCATCGGTGGCGGTGTGGGGGCGGTGCTTGCGCGCAAGATCGCTATGACCAGCATGCCCCAATTGGTAGCAGCCTTCCACTCGCTCGTCGGTCTGGCCGCCGTGTTGATTGCTGGCGCAGCCATGTATAGCCCGGAGGCTTTCCATATTGCCGCTGAAGGCGGCGGCATCAAAACCGCTTCCTTGATCGAAATGGGCCTCGGCATTGCGATTGGCTCGATCACCTTTACGGGGTCTCTGATCGCATTTGCGAAACTTAACGGCAATATGAGCGGCGCACCCATCATTCTGCCAGCCCGCCACCTTCTGAATATCCTGATTCTGGTCGGCATTATCGCCCTGATCGGGGTATTGATTGCAACCCAAGGCGCAGCGCTGTGGGCCTTCTGGGCGCTGGTTGCTCTGTCCTTCCTGTTGGGCGTGACTTTGATTATCCCCATCGGCGGCGCGGATATGCCGGTCGTGGTCTCCATGCTCAACTCTTATTCCGGTTGGGCAGCAGCGGCATTGGGCTTCACGCTAGAGAATAATGCCCTGATCATCACGGGGGCTTTGGTGGGCTCGTCAGGGGCGATCCTGTCCTACATCATGTGTAAGGGCATGAACCGCAGCTTCATCTCGGTGATCTTGGGCGGCTTTGGCGCAGCCGATGGTGCTGCGGCTGGTGGCGGTAAGGTCGAAACGCGTCCCATTAAACAGGGTAGCGCGGAGGATGCGGCCTTCATTATGAAGAATGCCGAGCGTGTGATCATCGTGCCAGGCTATGGCATGGCGGTCGCGCAAGCCCAGCACGCTTTGAAAGAAATGGCCGATAAATTGAAAGCTGAAGGGGTGGAAGTTAAATATGCTATCCATCCAGTCGCAGGCCGCATGCCGGGCCATATGAACGTGCTATTGGCAGAAGCCCAAGTGCCTTATGATGAAGTCTTTGAACTCGAAGACATCAATTCGGAATTCGGTCAGGCCGATGTTGCTTATGTCATCGGTGCCAATGATGTCACCAATCCGTCCGCCAAGACCGACCCTCAAAGCCCTATCTTTGGGATGCCGATCTTGGACGTCGAAAGGGCGAAGACGGTTTTGTTCATTAAGCGCGGTATGGGCTCAGGCTATGCGGGCGTTGAGAACGAACTCTTCTTCCGCGACAACACCATGATGTTGTTCGCCGACGCCAAGAAGATGACCGAAGCGATCGTGAAGTTCTTGTGATCAGTGAATTATTAAACTGATCACTTTACTAACGGGGTTTCTAGGCTCGTTTGAGCGCATTTGAGACCCCGATGGCGCGACAGAAGATTTCAGATTACCTCGCCAAGCCAATTGTTCTTGGGGGATGCCTTGCGCTGGTTTGGCTTGGTAGTTTGGCTTTTGCGGTGGCCCTGGAACCCACAACCGATATTGCTTGGCGTTACTTTATCGCGGGCGGTATTTTGGAAGGCAAGGCGCTTTACCGAGACCTCGTTGACCTCAACCCCCCGCTTTGGTTCTGGGCGGCCATTCCCAGTGTGTGGGTTGGCGAGGCTTTGGGCGTCGGGGCCCACACAACGGCCATGACAGTCGCACATCTAAGCAGCCTGCTTGCCTTAGGGATGTTTGCAAAGGGCATTGACGGCATTCTATCCAAATCAGAGCGTAGCGTTGCTTTGGTGGGGTTTCTGATTGCCATCTTGTGGGTGGCGGTGGCTGATGTCGGCCAACGCGAGCAATCGGCCTTGATTGCAAGTGTCTTGTGGCTGCTTTTGGCGCTCCGGCGTGATGCCCAATTACCCGTATCACTCGGTCTTGCCGTCAGCATTGCCTGCTATAGCGCCTATGGCTTTGCGCTGAAGCACTATTTCGTCCTTATTCCCCTTGCGGTCGAAGTCGCGCTTGCGCTGCGCCTTGGGAGGAAGTGGCGACCTTTGCGGCCAGAGAATCTTGTTTTGGCGGCTTTAGCACTTGGATATGCCTTACTCGTTCTCTTCTTTGCGCCCGACTTTTTGACGCAAATCGTACCAATGGCAGCGCTTTCGTATGACGCGTTCAATGCTTGGACTGGGAAAACGACATGGTACGCCATCCTTATGATCCTCGGGCCAGCCCAATTTCTGTTGGCTCCTTTGGTCCTTGCAGTTAGACTAAAGGATAAGAGGCCGATCATTCTGGGTCTGTTTGGGCTATGCTTCCTCTTTTTAATGATCATTGCCGGCCAGATGAAGGGCTTTTTCTACCACTACATCGCCTTAAAAGGTGTCTGTGTGCTCATCTTGACATTGTGGGTCGCGCGGGATGAGCCGATGCCTAAGCTGGACAGCCTGTTGGTTCGGCTTGGACTCGTCGGCTTCTTTTTCTCTATGGTCGTCAGTCCTCTGCAAACTGTCATTAAAGAAGGCACGACACCGGTTTCAGAGAATTTACGTCGCTTGATCCAATCCGAGCCGCCCTTAAACCGCATTTTGATCCTGTCGACCGTGCCGCAGAACAGCTTTTATGCTTTGGTACGGGAAGGGCGCAGCTTTGGCGCGCGCCATTATTCGATGTGGATGGTCCCGGGCCTTCTGGTCCAAGGACAGAACCCAAAGACTGCCAAAGCAGCCAAAGAACAACTGGCCCGCGTCCGTAGAGAGTATTTAGAAGATATTCAATGTTTCGCGCCCACGATTTTGATTTCTCAAAGCGAGCAATTCAAAGGCCAGAAGCCAATCCAGACCGAAGGTATGACATTTCTACGCGAGGACCCCACAGCTGATCGCTGGATGGCGGATCATTATCGCCTTGATTCAAGCTTGGCCGACTTCCAAGTCTGGCGTCAGTTGAAACCTATAGGCCAAGGGGCGAATTGCCGATCAAAGAGCCGGTAAACCCATCGCCTTACGGATAGCTGCTGCAATTTGGGCGGCCGCACCAAAGGCGGTTTCAGATTGCGCGCCTTGTACCCCGGTGCCGCCTGAGACGATCAAGTCTGCATTCATGCGGCTAGGCCCTGTCCAGCGCTCATAGGCTGGACGGACAGTAGAGAGATATTGGGCGGCAACCGTTTCAGGGGTCCGCCCCCGCTCGTGAATGTCGCGTAAGAGCCGCCGCAACAAACGGATATCTGAGGGTGTATCTACGAAGACCTTCAGATCGCACAAATTATAGATGGCACTGTCGCATAAGGCGTGCGTGCCTTCTAAGATCACCACATCGCAGGCAGGTAGTAGGTGGGTGGCGTCGCGCCGTCCGTGAATGGTGAAATCGTAAATGGGCACATCCACGGCCCCGCCTGCTCTGATCGCCTTTAAATGTTGTTCCAGCAAGACGTGATCGCGCGCATCAGGCGAGTCAAAGTCATAGGTGGCGGGATCAAATCCCGGCAAAGAGCGACTGTCTTTATAATAGTCGTCTTGCGAGACAATCTGCGCTTTCAATGGCCGCAATAGCCCGACCAATTGCGCAGCCGTTGTTGTTTTGCCTGAGCCGGAACCGCCGCTAATCGCGACCAGATAGGGGGGCGATGTCACATCCTTTATCCAAGGCGGACGGCAGTGCCGCTGGCTGCCACCATCATCATCGTTCCTTGATGGACGCCGCCTTCAAAGTCGATCGACACCCCGACAACAGCGTCAGCGCCCAAAGCTTGCGCCTCAAGCATCAATTCATCAACCGCGACTTGGCGCGCTTCGCGTAGGGTTTTCTCGTAAGCACCACTGCGACCACCGATGACGTCGCGAATACCGGCAAACAAATCGCGAAATACATTGGCCCCAATCACGGCTTCGCCCGCGACGACGCCCAGATAATGGGTGACTTTCCGGCCTTCAACAAAATCAGTCGTGGTTACGATCATCTGACTCTCCTTCGATTATCAATTTCGACAACACCGCTTTAGCGAACCTAGTTGCTTTCAGGGTCTTTCAGGACCGCAGCTGGCATGCTGCCGACAAATTCCTGCACATTACAGCCATAGCCGGGCTTAAGGCGCGCTTCGGCTTGGTTGAGGCCGGAAAAATTCACGATCACCCGCTCGTCCATATAAACAATTTGCGCGCCGTCGATCTGGGAGCCGATTTCGGCGCGACAGGAATTCTCATCCCGGTTTTGGACATAGAGGCAGCTGCACATCTGGCGCGCGACAAAGCCGGCACCGATCTCGCCATATTTGCGGGCTTGGTAGCCAACAGCCAACACGATGACGAATATGGCAACAAGGACGATGCCAATGATCGTGGAAAAAGAAGGCAGTTTGCGCACAGGCCATAGAACCTTATAAAGAGAGTCGTTAGAGACCAGCCTAATCCGGTCTGTCCAATTCATCTAGAGGCTTATGATGCGCCGCGCCATGCGTCCCAGCAGAAATTTACCCGCGCTGTCCCGCCCCGTTTGGTTTGGCTTGGCACTTTGTGCAGCCATCGCGACAGGGGTTGGCACTTATGTGGTCGCCCAAGACACTCAGAAGGCGCAAATGGCCGCCTATGCCAAGGCCCCCTTGGTGGCTTTACCGCCCCAGCCAAAAGGCGTGCCCTTCCCAACCGAAGCTTGGCCGAAGGGGCAAGCGCCTGAAGCGGCAGCCCGTGTCATCAAGACCCAGTTCGACCAAGCGTTTGGTAACGCAAACTCCCCGATGGGTGAAACCCGGGCGGTGATTGTTATCCAAGGCGGCCGCATTGTCGCAGAACAATATGGCAAGGGCTTTGATGAGAAATCGAAGCTGGTTTCTTGGTCCATGGCCAAAAGCGTTACCTCCAGTCTTGTCGGCATCGCCATGCTGGATGGTAAGCTCAAACTCGACCAACCTTTGAATGACCCTTTGTGGGATGATGGCGATCCCCGCCGCGACATCACGATCCGTCAGGCCTTGCATATGAGTGATGGGCTGCGCTGGCGGGAAGATGGCTATGCGGATCCTGTTTCTAATGATGCGGCTAAAATGTTGTTTGGCCCGGGTCGAGAGAACATCGTGGCTTATGTGGCCGATCGTCCGACAGAATTTAAGCCTGGCGAGAAATGGCGCTATTCCTCTGGCACCACGAATTTGATTTCAGCTGCGGTCGCCCGTGCAGTGTCACCGCGGAACCTGAAGGATCCAACTGGGGCCGAGGGCTATCGCAACTTCATGTATGATCGCCTGTTCCGACCCATTGGCATGAACAATGTGGCCGCAGAATTTGATTTAGCAGGCAATTTCTATGCATCCTCCTTGATGCATGCGACCGCGCAAGACTGGGCTCGCTATGGCCTGCTTCATCTGCGGGACGGGGTCTGGGACGGCAAACGCATTTTGCCAGAGGGCTATGTCGATTTCTTGCGGACGCCAACCACCGCAGAGGGAACACCCGGCTATGGCGCGCATTGGTGGCTGAGCCTGCCCAATAAGCAGGGCACCTTGAAGAATGGCCCGTATGATTCGTTTGAGGCACATGGCTTCCAGGGTCAATGGATCGGGGTGATTCCCTCAAAGGATTTGGTGATTGTCCGCTTGGGACTGATGACCGACGAATCAGGCTGGGAAACCCTGGATGCGTGGCTGCAACCAATTGTGGATGCGTTTCCCTCCGTCACCCAGCCCTAAGGGCCGGTGACACCCCAATAAAGCGACTAGAGTCGCAAGAATCCTCTTCATCTTCATGAAGAATCCCTACCGGCTGTCCGGCTGCGTTAATCACTCTTTAACTGAAAAATACATTTTGCGTAAAATACCCCATTGACCACCGCACTAAGCCGCATCCACTATATATGGTGTCTTGCTCAGGGGGCGGGCGCAACTTCTAGGCAGAATGCCGAATCATCCCACTCTGCGCAAACATGTGGGTCGCGCGAACGAACTTGTGTGCACCGCCACATTAGGGGCTGTTCAAAGGCTGGGGAATCGGGTGTTCTGAACGGCTGACGGGCCGCGTAACAATTTGGGAGCAGGAAGAATGAACGGGAATGATGCAGCCACCGCTAATGCCATTGAAGCTGTCGCCAGCGCAGCACCGGCAATTGCGCGCCGTGCAGTCCATCGTGGCAAGCCCAAAGCCGTTCAGCTTCGGATCGTAGAAAGCGTTAAAGTTGACCGGTCGCGTGATGCGCTATTGACCGATTTCGGAAAAACCACCTTGGAAGATCGTTATTTGCTGCAAGGCGAAAGCTATCAGGACATGTTTGCCCGCGTCGCGACCGCCTATGCTGACGATATCGCACACGCCCAGCGCCTTTATGATTATATCTCGCGATTGTGGTTCATGCCGGCAACACCTGTCCTGTCAAACGGCGGAGCAGAGCGTGGCTTGCCCATCTCGTGCTTCTTGAATTCGGTGGACGACAGCCTTGATGGCATCGTGCAGTCCTGGAACGAAAATGTTTGGCTGGCCTCTAATGGCGGCGGTATCGGTACCTATTGGGGCGGCGTGCGCTCCATCGGTGAAAAGATTGGGGCCAATGGCCACACCAGCGGCATTATCCCCTTCATTCGCGTGATGGATTCCTTGACCTTGGCGATCTCGCAAGGTTCGTTGCGTCGCGGCTCGGCAGCTGTTTATCTCGATGTTCACCATCCTGAGATCGAAGAATTCCTTGAAATCCGCAAGCCCTCGGGCGATTTCAACCGCAAGAGCTTGAACCTGCATCATGGCATCAACATCACCGACGACTTCATGGAAGCCGTGCGCAGCGATGGTGACTTCGACCTGATCAGCCCCAAGACTAATGATGTTGTGCGCACGGTTAAGGCACGCAAAATCTGGCAGAAAATCTTGGATCTGCGCCTGCAAACGGGCGAGCCTTATTTGCTGTTCGTCGACACCGTCAACAAAGCCATGCCAGCCCACCAGCGCAAACTTGGCTTCAAGGTCCGTCAATCGAACCTCTGCAGCGAAATCATGCTGCACACCGGCAAAGACCATTTGGGCAAAGACCGCACAGCCGTCTGCTGTCTGTCTTCGCTGAATGCTGAGACTTATATGGAGTGGAAAGACGATCCAAACTTCATCGAGGATATTTTCCGTTTCCTCGACAATGTTTTGGAAGACTTCATCCAGCGCGCGCCCGATGAGATGGAACGCGCAACCTATTCGGCCTTCCGCGAGCGGTCGGTCGGTTTGGGTATCATGGGCCTACACTCCTTCTTGCAAGCCCAAGGTGTTCCGTTTGAAAGCGCCATGGCGAAGAGCTGGAATATGCGGATCTTCAAGCAAGTCCGCCAAGCAGCAGACGCGGCTTCGGTGAAATTGGCACAAGAGCGTGGGCCCTGCCCAGACGCGGCCGAACAAGGCGTGATGGCCCGCTTCACCCATAAGCTGGCGATTGCCCCGACCGCTTCAATCTCGATCATTTGCGGTGGCACCAGCGCCGGCATTGAGCCGATCCCCGCCAATATATACACCCATAAGACCCTGTCGGGCTCGTTCTCGGTGAAGAATCCATATCTGGAAAAGCTCTTGGACACCAAAGGTTTCAATAATGACGCGACTTGGACGTCGATCCTGGAGAATGAAGGCTCGGTTCAGCATCTCGAGTGCCTGACGGAGCTGGAGAAGTCAGTCTACAAGACCGCCTTTGAACTTGATCAACGCTGGGTGATTGAACTGGCAGCAGATCGCACGCCCTTTATCTGCCAAGGCCAAAGCCTCAACGTCTTTATTCCAGGCGATGTTGATAAGTGGGACCTGCACATGCTGCATTGGTCGGCTTGGGAAAAGGGTATCAAGAGCCTGTATTACTGCCGCTCCAAGTCCATTCAGCGCGCCCAGATTGCGGGCTCAGCCAATAAGGGCGAGGACGTTGTCGATATGGAAAGCAGCGCCCCGACCAATTATGATGAGTGTCTGGCCTGCCAATAGAAGGCTAGCCCTACAGGTCTCTAAAGCGGGTCTGCCTTTATCGGGCGGGCCCGTTTGCTTTTCCAGCAATTGCGATCTTGTTGATCCGGGCAAAACGTAAGAACGCCCCCATGGGGAACTCGGTCCAGCTGCGGTGGGCGGTATCAAGGCCCAAAGCGGCGGCAACATCAAACACATAATCCTGACAGGCGAAAGTCTTGCCGTTATGCGGCCCGATCATGCTGGGCCGCAGGCGATAGCGATTCTCTGTGCGCCAGCGTCGATCTACCGCGAGTGCAGCCTGATAGCGTGCTTCATCGACGCGTACATGGACTTGCAAATGCCGCCACCAGCCATCATCGACCTTCATCAGGCCCGGCACAAAATCTTGTCCCGTCACCGTGCCCCAAGGCAGAATCAGGGCCGCCGCCATCGCCTTGATGGCTTGGATCTGGTCATTGGCATAATAACCAGCTTCACGTGTGCCAGGCTTTGCCAACGGCGGAGTCTCCGGCCATTCTAGCCATAAATGGCCAATAAAGTCGCCCTTCGACGGGGTGGGCTTCGTGGCAATGATTGTTATCGTGCGCCCAGGTGCCGTTCGGTCAGATCGAAGATCGATTGAAGCAGCCTGAGGCACAGGCTCAATCGGGGCGTAGTAAGACCGCATCCATGCCGCCACGACAAGGCCAAGGTTTAAGAGAACCCAAGTCAAGCAGGCTAGGAGTGTCAATAGAATGAGTTTGCCACGTCGCGCCGTGATTGCACCCACGGGCTTGTTTGTGGCAGTCTCTTGTAATGCGCTATTCAATTCGACCTGCCACGTTAGAGGATGCAACCTCTATTCAAGCAATCTATGCTCACCATGTCAAAACTGGCACTGGAACTTTTGAACTGGAGCCGCCGGATCTAGCTGAAATCCAAAGTCGTATGACAAAAATCTCAAAACGGGGCAGCCCTTGGCTGATGGCCTGTAACGACGAAGGACACGCTATTGGCTACGCCTATGCCGGGGCATTCCGGGAGCGGCCAGCCTATGACTGCACGGTGGAAGACTCCATATACCTTGCACCAGCAGCAGTAGGTTACGGCGTCGGTCGAGCGCTTTTGGCCGAATTGATCGCGCGCTGTACCCAATCTGGCTATACTCAAATGCTGGCCGTCATTGGCGACAGCGGCAATTTGGCTTCCATCGGTCTGCATCGGGCAATGGGGTTTGAGGATGTCGGCGTTCTCCGCGATGTAGGCCACAAATTTGGCCGTTACCTCGATGTCGTGATTTTGCAGAAAAGTCTGTGAACAAGTCGCCAGAAACGGGGAATCATTGTTTCGTGTTTGCGCGATGTTGTTAAGCTGGTTTTAACCAAGCTCCGATCTAAATATAGGGGCGTACAGCACGAAACACACACAATATAGGGGCGATCAATGGCATTTGGTGATAATGGTACGGGCGTCGGGTTGGTCACACCATCTCATAGTTACAAGCCATTCCGTTATCCTTGGGCCTATGAGTTCTGGAAGCGCCAGCAACAAGTTCACTGGTTGCCTGAAGAAGTGCCGCTGGGCGAAGATTGCAAAGACTGGGCGACCCGTCTGAACGATAATGAGCGCAATTTGCTGACCCAGATATTCCGCTTCTTCACCCAATCGGATGTGGAAGTGAACGACAATTATATGGAGCGTTACGCTCGCGTCTTTAAGCCGACTGAAGTCAAAATGATGCTGTCGGCCTTCTCGAATATCGAGACTGTCCATATCGCCGCTTATGCGCTTCTGCTTGAGACGATCGGTATGCCCGATTCCGAATTCTCGGCCTTCATGGATTATGAAGCGATGCGGGACAAGCACACCTATATGCAGGACTTTGGGGTCGACACCGAAGAAGACGTCCTGCGCACCTTGGCGATGTTTGGTGGCTTCACCGAAGGCCTCCAATTATTTGCGTCTTTTGCCATGCTGATGAACTTCCCGCGCTTCAACAAGATGAAGGGCATGGGCCAGATCGTTTCGTGGTCGGTTCGCGATGAAAGCCTGCATTGCGAAGGCATGGTCAAATTGTTCCACACCTATGCCCGCGAAACCGGCAAGCTGTCGCCTTCGGTCAAGGACGATATCGTCGATTGCTGCAAAACCGTGGTGAAGCTGGAAGACAAGTTTATCGACTTGGCCTTCGACATGGGTCCGGTTCAAGGCATGGTTCCAGAAGATATCAAAGCCTATATCCGCTACATTGCCGATTGGCGTTTATCGCAGCTCGAACTGCCAACCGTTTATGGCGTGACGGAGCACCCATTGCCTTGGCTCAGCCCTATGTTGAATGGGGTAGAGCACGCCAACTTCTTTGAAGCCCGTGCCACCGAATACTCAAAGGGTGCAACTAAGGGCGATTGGCACGGGGAAGAGGGTGTGTGGTCGATGTTTGATCGCATGCTGCAAAAGCGCTCGTCCGAGGACGCGCTCTAAGCCCGTATAAGTGACCATTCGTGCCGCGCAAGCGGCACGAATTGCCTACCACTTCCATAGTTTACCACCAAAATAGCCGAATTAATCAAGGATTTGGCTGGCACGCATCTTGAAGTGGGACCATCGAACAGGATGGTCCCACATGCGTCTCAATCTAATTCCCGTCGACAGTCTGACCCGTATTGCATGGGCATTGGTCGACGCCCATGGCGATGAAGCCCTCGGCGTTGCTGATCGCACAATAATTGAGTTGGAAAGCGAAGGCTCACCCATTGTGGCTGATGCTTGGCGGGGCTTGCGCTCTGTTTTGGAGGATGTGCTGGGGGGTAGGCTTGGCCGTGATACCCCAACGATCCACTAGCGCCAGATCCAGACCAATATTGCGGTAATTCCAATCAATATGACCGCTTGGATGCGATAATTCTGCCAGAGCGGGCGGGTCCGCAGATGCTCGGTCTCTGCATCATAGTCGGCCTTACGCCACATCAGGGTTTCAATCCGGGCAAGCTCTGGGGCTGGGGCGAGGAGCGAGCCTAAGACCGTTGCCACCAAAGCCACCGCGAAAATCACCACGGCAGCAATCAAGAAGTGCATGTTGATGGATTTCTCCATCGCAATGGCGATGAACAAATAGATGCCACATAGCGTGCCCAACGTCAGTCCAATCTTGGCCCCGGTTGCGTTTGCCCGTTTCCAGAACAGGCCTAAAACAAAAAGCGCAACGATCGGCGGCACCGCATAGGCCAGCACGGCTTGGATATATTGCCAGAGCGAGTCTGCGTGCTTTTCGATGACGGGGATCCAAGCAATCGCCAACACCATTAAGACTAGGGTGGTTATCCGACCGATCCGTACCAAGACTGTCTGGCTTAAGTTTGGCGCAATCTTGCGAGCGAAGTCCATCGTGACAAGGGTTGAGGCCGAATTGAAGGTCGAGGCGATGGACGACATGATGGCGGCCAAGAAGCCTGCAATCACGATCCCAACAATCCCGACCGGCAAAAGATCAAAGATCAGGGTCGGATAGACCATATCGCCTTTGGCCAAGTTTGGATAAATCAGGAT